>Ga0228711_1007921_pt1 | contig 15164 bp, 14 predicted proteins | sample MedpolnodulmetaG_2_FD_177996 | JGI IMG/M metagenome (GOLD analysis project Ga0228711, IMG submission 177996) | Root nodule microbial communities from Medicago polymorpha collected in Santa Monica, California, United States - brown nodules | ecosystem: Host-associated > Plants > Roots > Nodule...
TCAAAGAGATACAAGAAAGGCTCACAATAAACAAACAGTACTAAACTTGCATCAACACGATACAAGAGTAGACACACAAAGACCCAACACCCTAAAAACTAATCTTTTTAGAATGACGGCTTGAATTCTCAATTAGGTCTTGAAGTCTTCCTTTTATACTGAAGCAATATGGGCCATTTAACTTGTTTGGGCTTCAGAACAAAACAGATCGTCCAGCTGATCTGCAAAACATGAATCAGAGACAAATAAGGAAAGTCCTAAGAAGTAGGAACATCTTTCGGAACTTCCAATCATATCTATTATTCCCTTAAATATTATTGGTCCTTTGGGAATAAACGCACAACTGATTCTGTGCAGATATGCGTGTTGCTTGGTCAGCAAGATATGGGAAAATGGTTTCCTTAATAAGATAACACGCGCGTACAAATAGGCATGAACCTAGGCACACTGAACCGTGCTAGGTCTTACAGAAATTCCTAAAACATGTTAGAACATAGTATCCAACATCACAAACATGAATATTTGTTTTAGCAATAATGCAGCCAATACAAATACTCAACAATATGGGTTTAAGAATTAGGTTTAATTTGAAGGAACTCTTGTAAACACATTGTAATCAACATTTGTTAGTTAGTGGATGACCTTGGTGATGGAGTACTTCATCAAGAAGAGTAGACTTAACTCTAGCGAGGACGAGAAAAAGCTAACTACTATAAAAATATCGGTGTTATTTCTCTTCCCTATCATCATTACTTTTTGTTATTGCATATGATTAATTGAATAATTGTTAGAATAATTGCTAGTGTTGATGTAAGTTGTTTTTCATCAAAAGATAATCTAATTCATTGAATTAGGTTTCAAATAATTTGCTTAGATCAATTGATTGCAAAATCTATTCAATTCTTCAATTTCATATGCATTGTGTTTTCAATTGATAGTTTGATATTATTGTTCATATTGGTTTGGCTTGGAATTGTCTAAAAGTTTTGTATATTGTTCAAGGTTTATTAAAGTTTGATTGTATATAAGATTTGTATCGTGAATCTCTCTTCTTAACGGCTAACTACCGAAAGAGATGATCCATATGGCTAATAAGGGGCCCAAAGGGGCGTATAATAGAGCACCTATTTTCGACGGAGAAAATTGCGACTATTGAAAAGAATGCATGAGCATTCATATCTAATCGGTGGACATGGACGTGTGGGACACTGTAGTCAACGGGCGGTTTCAACCACAAGTTGTTGCCAACGGTGTAGCACAAGATAAGCCAAAAGCTGATTGGAGCGATGATGACAAAAAGAAGGTCCAATACGATTTGAAGGCACATAATATTCTCATCTTCTCTCGTGGGTTAATGAGTATCATTCTGTCTCTCATTGTAAGACCGATAAAGATATGTGGGATGCATTGGAAATCCTTCATGAAGGAATCGATGATGTTAAATAATAAAAAATTAATACCCTTGTGCAACAATATGAGCTTTTTCGCATGGAAGATGGTGAAACCATCTCCTCCATGCAAATGAGATTTACTCATATTGTAAACAAGTGGCAAAACCTTGGTAAAACAATTTCAAACCAAGATTGCACTAATAAAATTTTGAGATGTATGACAAAGGAATGACAGCCCAAGGTTACCGCTATCAAGGAATCACAAAATCTCAATGCTCTTAGTATGATCACACTCTTTGGCAAGTTAAAGGAACATGATCATGAGATCAATCGCTTCAAGTCAAGTGAGGAAGACTCTAAGAAGAAGGAAAGGAAGTCCATTGCTTTAATCACCACCTCGTCCGTCTCTACCTCTTCGGTTCAAAATGATAATGAATCTGATGAAGATGCTATAAATGAAGAGGAAAAAAGCTTGTTTGTAGGGCAGTACAACCGTTACATTAAAAGGAATGCGTTAAAGCACAATGACAAGAATCTAGTGAACTTTAGAAAGGCCTGAAGAAAAGGAAAAGAATCAGATAGTGATGAGAAAGTGGTTAGTTACTATGGTTGCGGCAAAGTAGGTCACTACAGGAACGAATGCCCGGAATTTGCTTAAGAAAGAGGAAGATCCGGATCCAATCGAAACTCAAGAGGAAGAAAGGCTTGCATTTCTTGGGAAGAAGATGAAGTTACCTCCAATACTAGTGACACCAAAAATAAGGATGAAGACAACCTATGCTTCATGGGTCAAATGAAAAAAGCTAAAAATGGGGTAATCTTCCTGGACTCTAATTCCGATTCTTACTCCGATTTTAAACCCACTTAGAAGGACCTACAAGATTCTATTGAAGAAATGCATGCCGAATCTCTAAATGCTTTTGAAAAACTAATTGCTCAAAAGAAAATTATTTTGAAATTAGAATCTGAAATTTCTAAACTTAAGGAAGTATATGAAAGTTTAAAAGGTGAACATGCGTTACATGTCAATGAGAAAATTGTAAGTCCCACAACTGAGTCACCTAATATAAAGTCACACAAATATGATAATTGGATGGACTTTGCTAGTTGTGAGATTTGCCCTAGTCTTCATGAAGAGATAAACTCTCTAAGTAAGAAACTAGAGCACGTCTCTAAAGGTACCATGACTTTCGCTATGAATTCAAAGGATGAAAAAGCTCCTTTTAAAAGACCCTACACCGAATATTCTTATGTGAGAAAAAAATAAGAATCATAGCAAAACTCATGCTCCTACAATTAGGTGTCATTATTGTGGTATAAGTGGCCACACCACACCTCATTGCCACATTAGGAGAGTTGAAGTTCCTAAGGGGGTAATGATGTGGGTGCCTAAAGTCACTTGTTGTGAAACTCATCCCAAGACTCCAACTTGTGTTAGAAGTCAAAGGAATCCTAATTGATTTGTGTAAATGCGTCTTGCAACCTTGAAAGATTTTTTTTGTTGTTGTCCAAGACACTAATTCTAAGATGTGCTCCTTTTTCTCACTTTCATATTCTTTAGCACATCTTTAAACTCACAAGTCAACTATGGTATTCCTTGTTTTATCTTACTCCCAAAAAGTTTGGGAAATGTTTGTTTGTTTTAGTGTGTGTAGGTTTGATGATGAATGAAGAAAGTCAAGGATGATGCTCCACAATAAGCTCCTTATTTCTCAAGGACATCATGAGCAAAAGTGTGATGAAGACGTATTCGATGACTTTAAATACTTAACCTCTCCATTGTCTTATCATGTTGGTTGATCACGAGTCACGACAGGTTTCTCAATCACCGTCTCATCTTAAAGTACTCTAGTAAAGGAGTAAATATATTTAGTTATAGGTAAAGTTTCTTGGCGAATCAAATGTTGTAATATCCCACATAATTTTTTAAGAGAGTGCAGTGTAAATCAGACGTTCCTAAAAAGAACCGTTAAGGAAAGAGCATATGAGTCAATTTCTCCCACATGTACTTTTATACCAAGCTTACCCACTATCCTTTTAATTTTCCACTTCTTTAAGTCAGAACAAAAAAAAACAACTCTTCCTCTCTTCTCTCGCTGCCGAACCAATTCCCACTCACCTCTTCCATCAAACTTCCATACAAACTTAACATGCAGCTATAATTCTTTCAATTTTAGATCAGTTGGAAGCTAAAGCAAGATTAATCCTTCCATTCTCCTCCCTCTCTTAACCGTATCAGCCACTTTCCTTCAATTATTTCATCTCAGTGAAGTTAAGCTTTTACCTATGATACCTTGGTACTGAACATGCACGTTGGATTTAATAGGAGCTGAACCTGAAGATTGGGTTATCACAAGGAGGTTAGAGTGACCTAAAGGTAGTGTTAAGCTGCTGCATGTGGGAATTTAGAGCAGAAAACCAGCAATGGGTGCAAGAATTGAAGCTAGAATTCAAGGAATGGGGGAAGTTGTCCTACTGAGATTGTTCTCTTTGAAGCAAGGTTCAATGGTGGAGCATTTTTGAAGCATGCAGAAGTAAGTTGTTTCAAGAAGTTGAATTCTTTTAAGCTAAATACTTACAGTTATTATTGGGTGTTAAAGATAAGGATTTACGGAACCAACAGTAGTAATAAGTTGTTTAAGAGTGGTTTTTGAGCTGTTATACATGTTTGGATTTCTGGTCTAGAGTATTGGTAGAGGTAGAAATTGGAACACAAGCTGGACCTTGGGTATAGGAGTGTGAGCTTCATGTGTAGTGATAAGCTGTTTTGACATAGAAGTGATTATGGGGAATTAAGCTGAAAGCAGAGGTGATTAATTGGTTTTTAAGCTATGCATGAATGAGTTTTGGGTACTGGTTGTATGTAAGTGGATTGCAAGGATTAATGGATAAGGCAGAAGCTGTAAGCAAGCTTTAAGCTAGGAATAAACTGTTTTTGGAAGAAGTTTGGTGAAACCCGTATTTGGGACAGGGCTCCACTAAAACGGTAAGAACTCCCTCCCTGTAACTCAGAATCAAGTGATGTTTTATGCTATGGATAGCTAACGAAATTTCCGACATTTTGGTACAAGTTTCATGAATTTTGGTCCAGTATTGAAGTCCGGAGACGACTTTGAATGTATGAGGGCTGATGTAGAATTATGATTTTAGGCATGTTTATGTATAATAGTTTTCCCCATGAATAACATAGGTTATGTTATGTTTATTGTTTGTTTGCCCAGCTTAATGAAGTACTCTATAATATGATACAAAGGTATAAGCAAATTCATGAGGTTATGAGACTGAAATAGCTTAATTTTAAGTTGGAAGCTGATTTTCTAACATACACACTATGTGTAACTGGATACACAAACCTCCAGCAAATGCCAAAAATTGTTAAAAACTCCCAGTCCTTATATATTTTGCTTCCAAAAGGATTATGGGTTTGTTTAATACTTTTGTAGGGTTAATTTTCTTAAAGGCAAATCAACTATCAAACATATGCATAATTATAATTTAATTCATGATGTAATTTATAGTAAAAATGTATAGTTATAGGGTTGATTATAATTACTGGCTTTTAGAATTGGGAACTTTAATAGCAAGACTCGACTTAGATAGTCGAGGCTAGTAATGATAAGATATGATTATAAATATATTTGATATATGTATCAGATATAAGTTATCAAAATGATACAATTACATCATCTATGTCCCTCAGCAGGCTCCAGGTTGGGATGGATGGAATTCTCCCTATTTGGAAATTCACACGTATGTATGTAAATTAACAGATAATCTGTGTCCTTCAGCAGGCTCCAGGTTTCGCAAAATGGGTTTATCGTAGTTGGTAAACCACACGTAGTCAGAGGAGTACCAGTTCTTGCCCTCAAAAAGGGAGTTTAGCCAGTTAGCAGTGGGATGGTGTTCGGGGTTACTCCACTCGAATTTCATTCTGTAAAATGAACTCAGATAATATTGTTTGTTCAACGCTGACTTTCTAACTTTAATATGAAAACATGTTATGAATATGGTTATGATAAGACTTATGATAGGATATAGATAGCGATCCTAATATTTTTTTCCCCCGATCGCTTAGTTATGCAGAAAGAACAGTATAAACCTCCAGGAGGTTGAGTTTAGTCAGATGGCGATCGTAGGTTTCCCTGAGATTGCCTACAGCATAGGATAGGTGGAACTCACTGAGACATCCCGTCTCATCCCAATCCATTTATTTATTTTACAGATAAGCAGGTTGCTCGTAGCAAGAGGTAACAGGTAACAGATATGTAGCTGAATGGATTATCGTTAAGTGCTCGTTCGTACCAGGTGCAGACCGTTCTTATGTATTCAAAAATGTATCAGATATATGTATTTGACAGCTAGTATTTTATCACATGTATGAACCTGTATTGATGTATATATTCATTCAATCGAAATTATGTTGTAATTTTAATGTATCCAGTACTAAGTTAACGCACATACTAAATATTTTAGACAGTTTAGTATTGGAGTTACAAATGTGTTTTGATCTCTCCTTGAAAATCTCCTCTTACCCCACTTTAATTGGTTAATAATTTATCTCATATGTTAATTGCGATTATCTTATGAGTAGATGTTTGTTGATCATCTTTCATCCTTTTGCATGCTATCCTCTATCTTGTGCCTTGTCTTGCATGCTTGCTTGTATTTCAATTGTGATTGTTTACTTGCTCTTGTTTAGGATGTTTTAGATGATTCTTTATCTCATTCTTATGTTAAGATGTTAAAATTGTGCACTCATATTTAATTATCTTTTTCTTAGCATAATTTATTTCTCTTTAAATCGATTCATAATGAATCGTATCATTAAAAAGTGTAAATCGGTTCATATGCGTAAAATCTGATAACTCCTTTGCATCCTGGCCATCCATTACAAACCCAACTTTCCCTCTTCCTCTTCTCTGTATTGCGACCAGTTACCCTCAAAACTCTTCAGTTTTCATCTCCAAAACTTTCCCTCACCAAATTCATCCAAATGGGCCCTAAACCTAACACACAAACCAGTAATGTCAGAGGAAGATCTCGAAGGGGTGGTGGTGTCTCTATTGGTCACGACGATATGGCTGGTGTGATGGTGGAAGACTTGCTCTTGGTGGATGACTATGACATGTATATTAAGTCTTACCACTCTAGTAGGTTCACCGCTAGTCCATTCTTTTGCAATATAGATGACATAGAACAGTTAGGGTTTGGATTCAAAGAATTGCTGACTTTTCAAAATTTAGGGAGATTTTTAGAATTGAAAAATCTGTATGACTCGTCTAAAGTGAAAGCTTTCTACTGTGTTGTTGAGAGAGTAGATGACGGTGTTAGTTTTGTTTGTTAATTTAAGAATAATGTTGTGTCTTTATCTCTGGATATTTGGAGTAATCTTACTGGACTTGCATGTGATGGGGTAAACATTGAGAGTGACACTACATTTGCAAACTATGACAAAATTGCCTTTGTGCAAAGTATATCGAAGGCTTGCATTGTGCCCTTAGATTATTCAAATTTTAGTGCGATGCAAGTCAAGTGCAATGACAGGATACTCCATTGGATTATAGCCAAAATCATTTTGTGCAAGCAAGGGAACTTTGGTAGAATTGATGATTTTAACCTTAGATTGATGTGGCTGATCAAGAATAGAACTTTAGTCAATTGGCCTCCGTTTTTCTATAATAGGATGGTGTCTTGCAAGCTGGATAATTCTAAAAGATTGCCTTATCCCTCCTTCTTGGGATGTGTTCTTAGTGCAAGTGGTGTTGAGACTGCTGACACCCTCTTACCCAAACCTAACCCTAGGAGTGGTCTTGACATTAGTGTTGTCAACAAGATGCACTATTATCAAGATGGTAGAGACAATTGGTATTACGATAATGGTGAATTCTGGTTCTATGATGATATTGTCGTATCATAGCATGGTTCATAATCATTCATTATGTTAGAGTTTAGTGTGTAACAAACAACATTATCTTGGTTTGTTTTACGGATTAATCTCGAGTGGAGTAACCCCGGAATATAATCCCATGACATATCCGGTGAAATTCCTATCTGAGGCTAACACGACACTTTCATATTAATTACATAGTCTTGTTCGTATATGAAGGGTTTAACCTAAACTTGCTTGAACGATTACCACGGGTCCGTAACCTACCCGAATAGTGGTAAAGTACATACATGCTTGTTCTAGTTCATAATCATAATACACCTTGAAGTGTGCTAGCATACATGATCTCGACTGCCTAAGCCTAGGTTCTATGGTTTCCATACTTAGGGTTATTCGCTACCAGGACATAGTTCATGCTTTGCTCTCATATGCCATTTCCTTAATGAACTTGTCAATGTTTGCCTATACATTTCGTTTAAAAATCTTTGAATGCAAGGTACAATAAGCACTTGATGTTTGAGGGGTTTTAACATTTGAAAAGACTGCAAAAAGATGCCTCATATGACACCACAGGACCTCTGAAACAAGCCAAGAACTTCCAAGAGGCTATCAAACTCGCCAATGGCGAGTTGCCTCTGGAGGTTTTTGGCTATTAGCGAAATATTTCGCCAATAGCGAGTTTCTTCAGGACCTGCATTTCAAAATTCATATTTTTGATCTAAAACCCTCAAAATCAAGTTCTTGGCATCCACAATGCACCCATAATACATAAAAAAAAAAAACAATATAATTTCATTGCATGGCAACCATTAACACAATTTCATCAAGAATCAATAGCAAGAGTACAACATCATAAGTTCATAAACTCACTCAATCACATACATATAAACCCAAGGGTGAAGGATCTATCTAGAGAACTCACCTCTAATCTGAAGTTACACCAAAATCTTCTACTCCCTAACCATAACCCTAGCATGCAAAGCTTCTTGTTCAAGAATTCAATGTTTGAAAGGTTAAGCTAGATCCATCCTCAAGCAATCTTGATGAATAAGCCACCCCAAAGCCTTGATCATCCAAGAGTGATGAATTTAGAGAGGATTGAGCCACAAGAAAAGGATGGAATTTGAAACCCTAGAGAGAAGGAGGAAAGAATTTTGATCATGGAAGTTTAGAGAGAGAAATGCTTATGAGAAATGAACACCTTGTGATCAAACATGCTTATATACTCTCTTGGTGCAATTACTAAAATACCTTTCGTCTTAATCGTGCTTATCCTGACACTGATAATTAAACTCGTGCTTAACTGACATTACCTGATAAAAAATTCTCCGTCGTACTTGAATTCCATGAATATTTGTCCTCTGATACGTTCGACTGGTAATATTCCAATAACTGACGAGTGGGATATTACAGTCATCTACATTTTTTTCTTTTTCCGACAAATGTGGTCTACAAACTGAGTGATAAATCTCATAAAGTCATAAAACATAAATAACGACAGACAGACATCCTAATAAGAGCCTGACACTAAGACTCCAAAGCAAAGAAACGAGCTAGCTCCAAAGCTAGCATCCAGCATACTCACAACAAAGCAAAGCAACTAATCATGCACGCCGTCTACACATTCATACAAATAGGTAGGTGGTCAACCAAACAACCACTGGGGGTTATATAACATTCCACAATTAAATTAAGTATAATCACATAAGCATTCAAGGATTTCATGCATAACACATATACATACTTAACATTCCTAGAATACCAATATCATATGAATATTATCTCCAATCCAATATAATTCATGTTCCCATATTTCTATCATAGCATAGCAAGCATATTCATTCTCTAATCATCATCTAAAACTCATCACTTAACAACATCAATCAATACAAGAATTTCTCACCTCATTATTCATTTAACTTAAATCAACTCAACAAATAAAATTCATTATTTCAAAAGAATAAGCAAGAAAATCATCATCAATTAAAATCATGTGTACAAGCATCACCAATAATAACAACATCATCATGTACATCTCTACACAAATTCACATATTTCACCAATTACATAAATCATCAAGTTTCACCAATACACATAATCACCAAGCACATAGTTAAGTGATTCACATAATTCACCAATGCACAGATTCACCAAGCACATAGTCAAATGATTCACATAATTCACCAATGCACATATTCACATAGACTCGAATGTATGCAATGCGTCTCGACACGGCTCTATATGCATGTGGTACCAATCACTTTCACTTGATACAACTGTATCATAATCACCGTCGTTGAATACAAGGTATTCTGGTCACCGTCGTTAGATACAAAGTATTCTAGTCACCGTCGTTAGATACAAAGTATCCTAGTCACCGTCGTTGGATATAAATGTCCTACTTATGAATGCATGAACATATGACTCAATAATGCATACGTTCAACCAACAAATCACCAACATAAACACCGTCATTTTTCATACATGAGGTCACCATTAAATCACCGTCATTTTTCATGTAATAATTCATCTTCATTAATAAATCATCATCATTAAAATCATCATCAACAACTATCACCTTAAGGAAACGACATTGTTTCAAAATCGCATTTGCATAATAAACATCTAATCATATAACTTCAATATTATTCACAAAACATATTTCAATGTGCTTACATATCATTAAAAACATCCCTACATACCCCCTCACATCTTAGTTAATCAATCAAGGCATTTCGGTTTCACAAAGTTCGTTTACTTTCGCAAAAACTCAAAGTCCGTCTCATTTTTAACTTGTTTAAAAACCAAATTTAATCCTCATGAACACCTATGGTTAAGAACCCCTATAAGTCTAATTAAACCCTATATAATAAGGTTTAGCTGTTTGGGAATCATTGGCATACTTAAAAATACATAAAAACACACAAAAACAAGGTTTTCGGGCACTGTAGAACTGGCACGATCGTGCTTAAAAGTGGAACGGTCGTGCCACCCTAACCAGAGAGGCACGCACGACCTGTCTCAAGGGGGCGCACAGTCGTGCCTCCTGTGCAAACAAGCGGAAACGCGTTTTTGCGTTTTCGCGTGTAAAAATCTGTTTTCAATTTCGTTTTCGCCAATACGTCCCAAACACTTAGACCATTCAAAGTACACTTGAAAACATGACATTTCAATTCAAAACAACTTAATCAAACTCACCCCAAAATGACTTATTTGTAAAAGTGGTTAAAAACAACTTTTACTCAAAAACCCGATTTTTCTCCCAAACGATTTCTCATCAAAACAAAGTGATTAAAAACAGAAATTCCATCATGTTAATTCATTCTAACAACTTCACCAATTCATTCAAGTTCATTGAAATCAAACTTATTCATTTTCAACCCATTTTCACAAAAACTCATCAAACCATAACAACTTAATCACAACAACACATTTTGCAATACCCAAAGCATGAATTAGTATCAACAACATAACCCAACAACAATCTACGCATAAATTCATGAGTTCATCAACAATCAACAACAACATCACTTTTCATCATTTTAAGCTAAAAGTTCAACATAATCATTTTAGCACATAATCACCATGAAGTTTAAGCACAATTAACAAGTTTATGACCAACTCACTAGTAACTTAGTAAAAATAACTATTCTCATCAAAATACTTAAATAATCTCAATTCTACAGTTACTAAAATATCCTTGTTTAATAAAATGACTAAAATACCCCTTAATCTAAAAAATGGCTGAAATACCCTTCTAGGTCAAAAATCCACTAATCCCAAATTAAATACACACAAGGACAATAATCACATATAAACACACATATAATAAACAATTAAAACAATTCTAGTTAAAAACGGGCTGTTACAACTACTACAAATACATCTAAAACAAAATTGGTGAGATAGTCTGAGACGCGCTGATTTATTAGACCCTAAATAAACTATGACACGCTAAATTTATTAGAAAATTGAGTATTTTATTTTGAAGAAAAAAAAATTTAGAAAATAAGACCTAACCTAAACCTAGCTCTATCAGCAAGAAAAGTAAACACTTGAAACAACCCCACTAGACTGGTACAACTATCTTTCAACCTAACCACCTACAAACTCTATACTACACTCTGGACACGATAGGATAATAATGAACAAACAAATGATCGATTGATTGAACTTGGTAACTACAAAAGCAACATGTTGTACCGGTTTGGTCGACCAAAACACTGCATCAAGAGATTAACACGAGTTTGAACTTTATTCATAAACAATTGCCACAAGAAAACTTGAACCTTAAACGAAGCTAAACTCTTCCAAACCTTGACCAAGGATCGAATCTCATCTCCCGACCACTCCCCTACACATGCTTCCTCTGAAGCACCGGTACTCCAATTTGCAAAACGTACTCGTACCGGGTACTTTGCAGGTACTGGTACTCGTACGGTACGCACCCATGACACACCAATTTTATTTTTTTGTTTTTTTAATCTTGGTACGGTTACGGTACGGCGGTGGTACTCTCAGGGTACTCATAACCGTTTTTTCTTGAAAAAATGAGGATTTTCATTAGAATTAATTGCAATTATAGTTTTTTGGAACTGCTGCTACTTACTTAATGTCCACCTTTTCTTGTCTGCCAATAGTTGCAGAAGTAGAAAAGCCTAGCACTCAGGCCTTGTTAAACCATTTATTTTACTGTGCAATGTATCTTCTTATCTTCCTTTTTCGTATCGTATAAAATCCAATCCTTGTTAAGCTTTTGTTCTCACTTCTCACTTGATTATACTATATTTGCAATATAATTTCCTCATACTATGTTATTTTAAATTAAAAAAACAAAATTATCCTAACGTACCCGTATCTTTGTTTTTTGAGAAATGTTGTATCATGTATCCACACCCGTGCAACGTAGCATGCTTCTTTCTAGAGAGGAATCTGAAAAAGTCTCAAAAAACAAATCATAAGAAGAAGGATCTGCCCATGCCGAGCTCAGCCAACAAGATGTTTACCTTTTGTGTAAATTTTGTGTAATATATGATATTGATTTGTTTATCTAATAATAGCATGATGAAATGATTCTTCAAAAAAGTTTAATCAAACAAAAAAAATATATAACTGATGTGAACATATTCTCTATGCATTTTTATAGTGTAACTTGATCGCGTCACTAAAGCTTATTTTCGTGCATGGCAAGTGATGGAATGAAATGTCAGAATGTTTAGAGTTTGACTAGGTCATTCATTTTTATTTTTATTTTTTTTTGGAAAATAACCAAACATTTTCATTGACTATGAAAGGTAAATGACACGTGGAGTGACCCCACATAACCTGCTCTATTTTTTTCTTTTTATGGAATTGTCGTAGTTTGGCACACCGTTTGATCAATATTCAGTATTCTCCGCGGTTCCGCACACAATGTTTGAGTCCAAATTATTTGGAAGATACCTACCTCGTTCATTATTTCGTTTATTCTTCTTGAAATAATTGAAATGGATAACATAATATTCCTCTATTTGGGTGCACTATTTAGAGATATACCATTTCAAACACCCTTATACCCGCGGAATAAGCCCTGAACCACCATACATATAGGACCCACCCTAATCTAATTTAATTACTAGTTAACAAATTTATGTATGTTCATTTTATGCAACTAGAATCTCTACTCAAACAGGTCCATTCTATTTGTTCATTTTCCTGTATTCTTTACATTAGCCACAAACATAATATATGATTGTGTATTAATTTTGGTTTTCTTTTTCGGCTTTTACATTTGAATTCAAATTTATATGTTCTTTGACTTATATTTGTAGTTCCTAATCCGACAATATTATGTAACGGGGAAAGATATATATATATATATTAATTTGTGTATATTTAGAGATATTAATTTGTTGTTAGTAGTATATATATATAGGACCATGAGAAATATTATATATTTTTTTTTATAAGTTTTGGACGGAATCCACTCGTCACAAGGGGCTCATGTTTGACTTTATATTAAAAAAACGGGGCTCGTGTTTTACTACAAATTCCAAAAAGTCAAACACTTAAGCGAGGCTTAATTTGTCACCAATTTACGTTTTTTTTGCAAGTATGATTACTACCCAAGTATGCCTCTTCGAGCTACAGTGTCTAATATATAAAAATTAAATTGTCACAAATCGCAGGACCTATATATTAGAGGAAAATTGCTATTCTCCCGAGAGAAGTTTCGTTCACTCTCAACTAAACTATTCAAAATACATATGCCTGAGTTAACTTATGCATGTGTATACACCAGCGTGATTTAAGTCAAATTTGCTACTTGACTTAAGTCAGCGTGAGTTAACTCACCCTGGGTTCTGTTATAAAAACAGAACAACTTCATAAGAATTTCCAAAACTCCATTTGCGGTTTTGATCAAGAAAGTTGCGATTTTCTCCAAGCTTAAGTCATTCAACACCAATTACAATCACAAATTCAAGTAAGTGCTTATTATCCTATTGCATTGGCTTTTCTTTTATTGAAATGTTAGATTTTTTTGGATAAATTGTCACATATTTAGGTTTCTTTGATTTTATGATGTTAGATGTTTATGATTTGATTGAATTGTTAGATGTTGATTAAAGTAGAATTGATTGAATTGTGGTAGGAATTGTTAGGAATTGTTTGAAATTGTTAGAATTTGTTGTAGAATTTTTAGGATTAGAGTGTGTTTTGATTCGATGTTTGCATTGTGTAGATATGTCTCAGAAACAGAACGATGATGCTCAATTAAAAAAGAGGGTGAGAAGAAGAAAGCAAAAACCACTGTGACATGGCACGGTATCGAATGTGAAGGAACCAGACAAAAAAGTAAGGTGAATGTGCCCATGAACAATTTCAACAAGATGAGACGAAGCGGAAGAACCTGTTATTTTGGTCTGCAGTCAAAAGCAGGTGCCCCCAGGAACTGTCGAGGACAACACAATTGACTTAAGCGACGAGAGAGATGATTAAATGTAATGGCTTGTAATGTCTTTATTTGTTGGATGTTTTTTTTTATGTTTTTTGATATGTTGTGCATTTTGGTATATTTTGGTATTGAATAAATTTGAATAAAGTTGTGTTTTGAATAAATTTGAATAAAGTTGCGTATTGGATAAATTCGAATAAAGTTGTGTATCGAATAAATTCGAATAAAGTTGCACAAGTACACGAAATCAATTCAAAAATTACACAATTTTATTTAGTTTTAATTTCATCTAAGTTACATTATATTCTCCCTAAATATGCGGTAACAGTTGAGTTTAAATTTTATTGTTGAATGCGGAAAAAGTTGGGATTGAAGTGTCTTATACTTAGTGTAAAGATTTGCAGCGCCCTTTGAAAACTCAAAAGAATGGATATAACACATGTTGCATTCTACCTAATGAGTTGTACAAATTCTTCCATCAAATTCTTTCATATAAGATGAGTAGGGACGTAAAAGAATGCATTCCAATATATTCTTTTGAACTTAATCCTACTGCCCTGCCAACTGACAAGTTTCAATTGATAGAGGGGCATGATCAAGGACAAAACAACATCTTAGAGGTGCATTCCCTTATGTCTCACCCATCCAAGAATTTGTACAACCATTAGGTAGAGTACAACATATGTTTTATCCATTCTTTTGACTTTTCAGAGAGGCTTGCAATTCTTTACATTCAGTATAAGACACTTCAATACCAACATCTTCCGCAAACTAACAAGAATTAAACTTAAATTCCAACAAAATAAAGACACTAGATAATAATGATACCCCCTACACATAATCTTGTGGCATAATCAAACTCTTCAGAATATCTTCAGGCGATCTCAGCAACGTAGCTTTAATCTCAATCCTCGGGAACATGCGGTGTAACACCCTAACCACCACCCCCCCC
>Ga0228711_1007926_pt1 | contig 15157 bp, 4 predicted proteins | sample MedpolnodulmetaG_2_FD_177996 | JGI IMG/M metagenome (GOLD analysis project Ga0228711, IMG submission 177996) | Root nodule microbial communities from Medicago polymorpha collected in Santa Monica, California, United States - brown nodules | ecosystem: Host-associated > Plants > Roots > Nodule...
ATCTTTTGCCTGATATGGTTATTGTCCTATGAAGGATCAATTTCAAATGCATTCCTAGTTTGAAGGAACATTTCTGCAGGCAGAGCTGTTATTCTTGTCTTGTTGCAGAGACACGAACAGAGTAGTGAAGGAAGTGGTTGTACAGTTCGTACAATTGTCCTTTGTCAACGCTCTTGATAGAACAAGTATCCAATGCTTTCAAATTTCTTCACAAGGGTCGTTGTTACACTCTTTTAGTCTTCTGCAATGCTTAGGCGAGATTAAATCATTTGAACAGCCGTTGGGTTTTGCAGCAGCCTCACGTAAACAATAGTTTCCAACAGAATTGGCATTGGAAATTTTATACAACAAGTTTCTCGTATTTATGAAAATACATGCAATAAATGTATTGGAAATTGAATTGTTTAACTTTTTTAAAGAAGGGTTAAATATGTTTTTGGTCCTTATAAATATGTCAACTTTTCGTTTTAGTCCCTCCAAAAATTTTCTTTAACTTTTAGTTTTAATCTTCCAAAAGCTTTACATCTTCACTTTTGGTCTCTCCTTTAAAGTAATTGTTCATGTAGAATTCATATTTTTGAATAAAATTTTGCAAAAAAATTATAATATTCTAAGAATCTCTTCCGAAAAAAATTAAAGGTTTTAACAAAATAAGAATTAAATATGAATTTTTATATTTTTTGTGGTTAAAAATTCATATTTAATTTATCTTTTGTTAAAAATTATAATTTTTTTGAGAGATTTTACAATAGGAATCAAAAGTAGGGACCAAAAGTAGTAGCTAAAAATTTTATAGGAATTAAAAGTTGAACGAAACTTTTAGAATGACTAAAACAAAAAATTGGTATATTTATAAAGACAAAAAACATATTTAACCTTTTAATAAATAATTGTTTATTTTATAATGCATAAAAAATGCCTAAAGACATTCGTTAACAAACTCCTTTCTCTCAAATTCATAATTTTCTCACAGATTTTATACCTAAAAAAAGTGTACTTTTGGTTGAGAATCATAGAAACAACACCTAAAGATCAATTGTATCTATGTTTTACCGAAAAATTAAATCAATAATTTTTTTGACCATAACTCTATCCGCTTTATTTTAGATAATATTATTGATGGATGAACAAAAATTTGTTATACTCCCTAGTTAAAGATGATTGCCTTGGTTCTATGTACTTTAGGAGAACACGTTTTGCTTGCTTCGCACTAGCTTGTCGTTTGCTTTCTACTGTAGCTAACGACTTCGCATGGCAACCCTCGTCTTTTTTTGACTTCTATTGGTTGACAGGAGTGGTGGGCAAAAATAACCAAAATTCAATTCGAACCAGTTAACTGAACTGAACCATATCAAAATTAACTGAACCATTAAACCAATTCTCGAACCGAACCATTATTTTGATAACAATTCACTAATCAAACTGAACCGTTAGTAACAACAATTATCTGAACCGAACTGAACCGAGTCATTAACCATATCTATTTTAAAAATAACTTATTTTAAAAAACAGCTTATTCGAAACAACTTATTTTAAAACAGTTTATTTTATGCAAAACAACTTATTTTAAAGCATTTTAAAGCAACACTGTTTGGAAGACTTTGGAGGATTAACCAATGTACTTGTGATTTGTTTTAAAAATTATGCCAGCTAGCTTATACACGATCAACTTAGACCAAGAAATATTGTTTTGCTTTATGATTTGTTTTTCGAATGTATGTGTGTCTGTGTATATATATGTATGGACAATGGAGCGTTTCAAGTGAGAGCATGCTCCTCTCCTGTTAGTAGTAATAAATTTTTACCATTAAGCATATGTCAGTAGTTGAAATTAGAGTTAGGAACCTCACCCTTTCACTTTAAATCTCCGGTTCAAAATTTGATTTTGGTTCGGTTCGGTTCGGTTAATAGGTAAGCAAACGGTTAACCGAACCATGACTTTGGTTCAGTTCGGTTAATTCCAAATCTTAAACGGTTCGGTTCGGTTATTCCGAACCATTTCAACACTTTGGTTCAGTTCGGTTCGGTTAATATGGTTAACCGAACCATACCCAGCCCTAGTTGACAGACATGATACATACTAGGAAACATATTCAAACCAACCATCTAATTTAATTGTCAACTATCTGTACAAGAGATAAACAAAAAATAATACGATATGACAATGTTGTACATGTAATGTGTTGTTTATTGTTGAGGGGTAATCCTCATAATGGTTTGGCACTTAAGTTGGTTGGGTTTTACAACAGGCTCACCTATCATCTTCAATGATAGAAGTAAGTTACTACGAACGTGGCTCTAGTTAGAGTTAAGCAACATTTGTTCTGCCAACAATCCAGCAGGTGCTGGTTTATATTTATTTATTTTTAGTCCAAACAACAATATCTTAATAGTGATTGAAGCAGTGATTTGGTGTTTTGAGGATGTTTTGTAGTATGAGATCGTGATCATCTAGGAAGACCGAAGACGTACCTGCATTGGATATCGATATTTTATAGATACTCATGGATATCTACGAAGTATTGGAATTATTTTAATTTTTTTAAAATATTTTATCTGACACTTATAAAATGTTGCACAGATGCACAAGGATACTTACGAGATGAAAGGTAAAAAAAAGACAGTGTTGTTAAAATTTAGTGGAGATGTATACGGTTCAATTTTAGATATGCATCAATTGAATTGTTTATCGATAAACAACTTAAAATTATACTTTTTGTGGGTGAAGGTAACCAGAGAGAGGAGATTCAATTAATCAACATTAGACATAATTTATGTTGAGTTTTTTTAATAATGCTTCTGTTGATATCATAACATATGAATGAAAATATATTATGATTTATATGAAAACTTTACATTTTTTATTTAGATCACATTTATTTATTTTTTTAAAATTATGATGTTTATAATAATATAATAATGAAGAGTAATTAATGTTTAATGCTTATTTTCTTCGAGTATTTTACATGCATATAAGAGCTTCTCCGATGAGAGTTCATTTACTTAATAAGGACCTCTTTGTTAAGGACTCCATTGGAGGAAGAAAAAATGGGTACCTATTAGGTAACAAACAACTATATAAGGACTCTATTTTTCTTGAGCGACTGACGTATCATATATTTAAAAGAAGTAATAAAATATGTACAAGTTGGTCCCACTTTCAAAAGAAGTAATACTTTGTGAGGTAATTTATAATTTAATAAATAAATTATTTTTGTATAATGATCTAAAGTTAGTGAGACTTATTTAATTACTTTTCATTGGAGTCTTTATTAGTGTATTGTTATTAATAGAACTTTTTATTAAAAAATTATAAATAAATGATTTGTATATGTAAGGTCAATTTAAGGAGTCCTTATTAGTGTACTACCATTGTGGATGCTTTAAGGTTTAGTATAAAAAAATTGTTAACGCATCTTATTCGTATCATATTCTGAATTTTATAATTTTGCGTATCTGCGTACCTATATTGTATCGTACATGAACATGTATCCGTATCCGGACATTATAGGTGCTAATTTTATTGAGAATATAATTCAAAAGTTAGTTTTATGTTTGTTAGGAGTTAGTTATAAAATTGTTGACAATTAGTTTGTTTTGCTTGTTACAAGTTAGTTGAGTTTACTTGTATATAAAGGTATGATAATGATATGAATAAAATTCGACCCTTTTGATTGATCTCTTCACTTCTTCAATATACAATCTCTCTCTCTCTTCTGTTATATTTCTTTCACTCCAAAAGCAACAAGTTTCCAACAAAATTGGCATCAAAGAGCATGATTTTGAACGAAAGAAAGATCCTGTTACAACGTTGCGTAAAGTGGGTATCTATTTTGTAATGATGAAAATGGATATAAAATTAACATAGTAGGTGTAACTTGTTTTTATAAAACTTATGAAAATGAGTGTAGTAATCAAATGAATGTAAATTGCTAACTTACACTTTAATGATCTTAGATAGATGTAAGTTGTTAATTTACTCCTTCGTATTTTTGGATGAGTGTAAATTAACAGTCTCATATATATATAGGAGTTTGCTACAATAGACCCACCATTTTTTATGAAGGTCTATTTTATAGACACATAGATAAGATACATTTCCCAAAAAAATAGATAGATAAGATACATGCTAGGATTTTTTTTTATGGTTTGCAAAAAGGAGGCAGGATACATGCTCAATCATTTAATTGAATTGACTCTTGTTTGGTACGACAATTAACAAGAAAAAAAAAGGATAATGTATTATTGTAAATCCATGATTGCATACATAGTATACACATTATTAAAAAAGAGATAAGTGTACTTATATCCTATTGTTTATTGCTGAGGTAACACAATCATTTTAATGGCATGGCACTAAATTTGTTATTATTTCTTTAAGCGAAATGTTAACAAGTGCTATGAATTTATGAAAATGTATGTAATCAATGAGATAGAAATTAAAATATTTAATTTTTTTAAAAAAATAATTATTTATTTTAGAATGTTTAAAAAGTATCTAAAAACATCTGTTAAAAAGCCATTTTCTTCAAATCTATAATTTTCTCACAGTTTTTTATATCTAAAAAAGATGTAATTTTAGTTAAGAATCATACAAACACCACCTAATGAATTGTATCTAAATTTTACCTAAAGATTAAATCAATAATTGTGATAACTATATCCACTTTATTTTAGGGAACATTATTGATGTATAAATTATTTTTTTTGTCATACTTCCTATTTAATGATGATTGCCTTCACTCTATGTACTTTAGGAGAACAAGTTTTGCTTGCTTGGCACTAGCTTGTCGTTTGCTTTCTACTGTAGCCAACAACTTTGCGTGGCAACCCTCGGCTTTTTTTGACTTCTATTGGTTGGCAGACATGATACGTACCGAAAAAATATTCAAACCAACCATTTAATTTGATTGTCCGCTATTTGTAACGAAATATAACAAAAAATAATAAGATATGTAAAGTTGTACTTGTAATGTGTTGTTTATTGCTAAGACCAAGGTTTTAGAACTCGAGAGTTTACCTCAATTCGTTTTGTCTAAGTAAATTCGACTTGTAAACTCGACTTGAGAACTCGTACGATTTTACCTAAATTAAAATCATATAAAATTTATTATATGTATGACATATATAAGCTAACATAATATTGTAAATAGGTCGATGGTGCAAAATATGACTTAATTACAAAGGCAAATTATACCAAACTGTCATAATAAAACGTTATGCTCAACTTAGATCAAAATACAAAAATTAACGCACAAAATCATAAGTTTCATAAGTCTCTAAGTTTAAGTCATCAATAAAACCATCCAAAAAAGTAAGTTTCACAAGTTCCTAAAGTTAATAAAACTATCTAAAAAATAAACTAGTTAATTTCTTCAAAAGGCCAACAAACACCACCACCGCAACCCTAACTGATCTCGCAATCACCGACATCGAAATCTGAATTTCCACCGTCGGAATCACAACCTTAACTTGTATGTGCTCCCCTATTCATGATTTGAGAACTCAGAGAAGAAAGAAAAAGAAACGTTTCATTTCAGGAACAATGTGTTACTATAAATGTAAGTATTCAGTAAACGTTTCAGCCTTTGGGCTTGTAGAAAAGGAGTTGGGTTTTGAAAAAAATGCGCCCAAAAAAAGAGTCAATTATTTTATATTTTTTTAGATGTAAACTCGGCCGAGTTTACACGAGTTTACTGAGTGTTAATTCAGTCAAACTCGTCAAACTTTCCGATTTCACCAGAAACCGAGTTTACCTATGTGTTAACACGATTTTGGTACCTAAAAACGTAAACTCGGTAAACTCAGAGAGTTAACACTCGATTTGCAGAACATTGGCTAAGGGATAATCCTCGTAATGATTGACTTTCCCCGGTCACATTTATAAACAAAACATAACTTCTTAAATTCATTTAATAAATAATGTATTTAATCTATATGTTCATTTAATAACTAATGTATTTAGTCTATATATAGACTAAATATGTTAGTTCTTAAATGAATTTAAAAAGTTGTGTTTTATTTATAAATGTGACTGGAGGGAGTAGCATTAAAGTTGGTTGGGTTTTACAACAGCCTCACCTATCATCTTCAATGATAGAAGTAAGTTACGAATGTAACTCTGGTTGGAGTTAAGCAACATTGGTTCTGCCAACAATCCAGTAGGTGCTGGTTTATATTTATTTATTTTTGCTCGAAGCAGCAATATCCTAGTAGTGATTGAAGCAGTGATTTGGTGTTTTGAGGATGTTTTGTATTATGGGATGGTGCTATTCTATGAAGTCTGAAGAAGTACCTGCATCGGATATCAATATATTATAGATACTCGTGGATATCCACGAAGTATCGGTATTAATTTTTGTAAAAATATTTTATCGGATACTGATAGAATGTTGCACAGATGTACAATGATACATACGAGATGAAGGGTAAAAAATATAGACAATGATTTCAAAATTTAATGGAGATGTATATGGTTCAATTTTAGATATGCATCAATAGAATTGTGTATCGATGAACACCTTAAAATTATACTTCTTGTAGGTGATGGTAACTAGAGAGTAGATTCAATTAATGAACAGGTAATGGTAACTAAAGAGTAGATTCAATTAATGAACATTAGACAATGTGTTGAGTTCTTTTAATGATGCTTATGTTGATATCCTAACATATGAATGAAAATATAATATGATTTAGGCTTAAATATGAAAATAGTCCCTGCAAATATCTGACATTTTGGTTTTAGTGCCTGTAAAAATATTTTTCTGGTTTTAGTCCCTGCAAATATAAAAAATTTGGTTTTGGTCTTTGGTATTTTGTTTTAGTCCTTGTAAAATTGATTCATATTGGATTTGGTCCTTGTAATATGTGGAATATTTGATTTTAGTCCCTCAAAATGAGAACTAAAATGAATATTATAGGGACCAATTTCAATATGAAATGATTTTACAAGGATTAAAACAAAATACCAAGGACCAAAACCAAATTTTATATATTTGCAGGGACTAAAACCAAAAAAATATTTTTATAGGGACTAAAACCAAAACGCCAGATATTTGCAAGGACCATTTCCATATTTAAGCCTATGATTTATATGAAAACTTAAATTTTCTTATTTAGATCACATGTATTATTTTTAAAAAATTATGACTTATAAAATTATAATAATGAAGATTAATCAATGCTTATTTTCTTCAAGTATTTTACAAGCATATAGGAGCATCTTCAATGAGGGTTCTTTTACTTAACAAAAGACCTCTCCATGTTAAGGACTCCATTGGAGGAAGAAAAAATTGGTACCTATTCGATAACAAACAACTATATAAGAACTCTATTTCTCTTGAGCAACTAGCAAATCACACATTTAAAGGAAGTAATAAAATATGCACAAGTTGATCTCACTTTAAAAAGAAATAATACTTTTTGAGGTAATTTATAATTTAATAAATAAATTACTTTTGTATAATGATGTAAAGTTACTAGGATCTATATAAGTACTTATCATTTGTGTCCTAATAGTGTATTGTCATTGGAGTCATCAAGTCATTAATAGGGATTAGGGTACTTATATCCTATTCTTTATTACTGAGGTGTCACAATCCTTATAATGGTGTGGCATTAAATTTATTATTATTTCTTTAAACGAAATGTTAACGAGTGCCCTGTATTTATGAAAATGCATGTAATCAATGTATTAAAAATCCAAATATTTAATTTTTTAAAATATAATTGTTTATTTTAGAATGTTTAAAAAGTGTATAGAGACACTCGTTAACAAGCCTCTTTCTTCAAATCTATAATTTTCTCACAGTTTTTTATATCTAAAAAAGGTGTAATTTTAATTGAGAATCATACAACACCACCTAAAAAATTGTATGTAAATTTTGCCTAAAGATTAAATCAATAATTTTGATGATAACTATATGCGCTTTATTTTAGAGAACATTATTGGTGTATAAATAATTTTTTATCAAAACAAGAATTAAATATGGATTTTTATATTTTTTGTAGTTAACAATTCATATTTAATTTATCTTTTTTTAAAAATTATAATAGGAATTGAACGAAACTTTTAAAAGGACTAAAACGAAAAATTGGTATATTTATAAAGACAAAAAGCATATTTAACCCTTTAATAACTAATTGTTTATTTTATAATGGATAAAAAGTGCCTAAAGAAATTCATTAACAAACTCCTTTCTCTCAAATTCATAATTTTCTAACATATTTTATACCTAAAAAAAGTGTACTTTTAGTTGAGAATCATACAAACAACACCTAAAGAATTGTATCTATGTTTTAGCTAAAAATTAAATCAATAATTTTTTTGACCATAACTCTATCCGATTTATTTTAGATAGTATTATTGATGGATAAATAAAAATTTGTTATACTCCCTAGTTAAAGATGATTGCCTTGGTTCTATGTACTTTAGGAGAACACGTTTTGCTTGCTTGGCACTAGCTTGTCGTTTGCTTTCTACTGTAGCTAACCCTCAGATTTTTTGTCTTCTATTGGTTGGCGTGTGCTTTGTTGGAATATATATATTTTTCGTTAAGCTGTGGGAATATATTCTTTTTCACCTTCTTTTGAAAAAAAACAAAGACAATTTTAATAGAAACGATGGTACCTCAAAATGATAATTAAAGAGTATGGACTCAGTGAGACTTGTGAACACGCCCCAAAACAAAAATAAAATCATCAAAGCCTCTTACGGTTATTTATATCATTGGTACAAATAAGTCGTCTATATACCCATAATATATTGTTTGAAGTGGAACCCTATATCTTCTATATATTTAAGGGTGTCAATAATTAAGAGTATGGATTGAGTGAGACTTGTCATCAAAGCCTCCTACGGTTATTTATATCATTGGTACAACCAAGTCGTCTATATACCCATAATATATTGTTTGAAATGGAACCCTATATCTTCTATATCTTTAAGGGTGTCAAAAATTAAGAGTATGAATTGAGTGAGACTTGTCATCAAAGCCTCCTACGGTTATTTATACACAATACTACAAGAGAAAATCATTAGTACAACTAAGTCTTTTATATACTCATAATATGTTGTTTGAAAGTGAAACCCTAAATCTTCTATTTGTTATTTTTGGGCAGCAAAGTCTAGACCAATCAAGGTGATATTCAAGTTGGATTCATGTGATACTATCAAAAACAAGAAATCTAATCAAGAAAACCAATATGAATTGAGACCTATTAATTTAAATATTTAATATTTTATCGTCTTATTTTATCAACTAGTCGATAATTTTTAAAAATGAAAACCCGTGTAGTCATGTCTGAGACTTTAACAGGGAGGACTACTTATTTTACTTGTTATTCTCAAAAATTGCAATGAAGTTACTCCATCCATCTCATAATAACTGAGTTTTCTGTAAAAAAATAAAAATAATATTGTCCTAAAATATCTGATTCATTTCAATTTTCAATACAATATTAATTACTTTTTTCTTATTATAACTATAATTAATATTACTTTCATCACTCACAATTCAATATATTCTACTTTGCATTTATGATAGTGGAGAATGCATCAATACATGACAAAAACACTTAAAACCATATTTCTCTCTCATTCATTTATACATTTTTATTAATATGTGTGAAATGAGCAAATGACTCAGTTAATCCAGGACGAAGGGAGTACTAGTTTCATCATTAATGAATTTGCACATTTCAAAAAATAATAATAATACAAAATAGTACGTGTTTTTATTTTTAACTTTTTAAGAAAACCAGATGAAATATCTTGTCATTGCAAAATAATGTGCCTCGTCACAGTATTTTTAAAATCAGACCGGAGATTGAACCCTTGTGCCTTTTGGTTCTTGGTTCAATTGGTCCAAGTTGGGTTGGAAATGAGTCGAGTCGAATCCGTCTGAGCTTGGCTCGACTCGATAAGAAATGGTTCGGCTCGAAAGTCAACTCGAATTCGAAACGAACCTTTTTTTTATTGTTCGAGTTCGACTCGTTTAAAGTTCACGAGCAACTCAGTTCAACTCGTTAGGTTCAACTCCTCTACTCAAATCTAAGAAAGATTCAGTGTGCACCTGCAGAAATATAAAATAAAAAAATAAAAAAAATTGAACTGGTACTCTTATAGAAATTGCATTTGATCACCCAAGATTTTTTTATTTGAGCTTCAGGGGGTAGAATCAAAACATTCGACTTCAGGGGTGGAATCAGAACAATTCACATGTAGCAGCGAGCTATGCCCTCAGCTGAAAGGCGTTGAAAACTTATAACACACTCTTATTACATAGCCGAAACTTCCTCACTATTACAACTTCTTTTTAGCTTATAAACAAAAAAGACCAAGTGATTTGGAAATACGTCTTTTTAGAGGAAGTGACTAGGTCGTATGTTACTGCCTTTGTTCGGTTATATGTATACTTTATTCTTGAAAGAAAGTTGTTTCTATTCCTACTATATTATTAATTATTAGTAGTATTTGGACTCGGGCGATGCATGGGAAGTTTATTATCTCATTAACTAATAAATGTGGTAGTTGATCATGAAATAAAATAATAGTTATTGTTAAGTATGAGTTATTGCTTCCAAAAGACGACGACAACATCAATAACAACAACACCAACCACCAAATATTATCTCAATAAGTGGGTTCGACTACATGGACCGAAACACGTCATATTGTTCTATCATAAATCACATTTAGATCCAACTTGTTAATCTATAAATTGTTCATAATAGTTTCTTTTATAGTTTTTCTAGGTCTTTCTATGCCTCTTGTAATATGACTAACCTCTATTTGATTTACTCTTCTTAGTGCAGAACCTACATGTTTTCTCTCTACATATCAAAACCACCTAAACCTATTTTCCACAATATTTATACTATAGGTGTTACCCCAACTATCTCTACAATGTTGTCATTTCTAATCTTACTACATCGAGTCTTACCACACATCCAACACAACATCTCCATCTCGGCACACTTACATTATTCTCGTGTTGGTTCTTAACCGCCCAATACTCTATTTCATAAAACATCATTGGTCTAACAACTGTCTGATATTTTTTCACTTCAAATTAAACGGTATGTTTGTATCACATAAAACACACGAGACTCTTCCCCACTTAAACCACCCAACTTGAATAAGATGATGTTGGAACACATGTGGAAAATTGAGTAATTGACAAAACACAAATTCCCACAATGGGTAGAACTAATGTAGTGTGAATTGAAAAAAGTGGAAGTCCCACATCGGATAGATCAAACATTAGTAGTGTTTATATAGTGGGGGTGTACCTCTAATTAATGGGGTACATAATTAAGTGAACGAAGTAAGCACTAGAGAAAAAATATATATTGATATATATGTTATTATTTGGAAATGATAAATTAAATAATTAATTTAATCATTATTAGAAAGTGTTTTCTTAGTCCCCAAGTTTTGCTAAAATATTTTGGAACGCAATCTAGAATATTTTGGAAAACAATCTGAAATATTTTGGTACACAATCTAATATATTTTAGTGCATGATCTGAAATATATTTTGATACTCAATAATATATTTATGTACTGAATAATATATTTTTGTACTCAGTATGATATATTTTGAGACTCAATTTCAGATATTTTTGTACTAGATCTAATATGAGATTTTTTTGCTCAGTATGATGGGTCAATAATTAGTGTTTTAAATATATTATTTGAGTCTATTTTATTTAGATTTTATTTGTTTTTATTTCCTTTCTAGAACTATTTTACTTCAATTGCAAGTAATTTAATTTCAGGAACAAATATTCTAAATATTGAGTCTTGGAGCAAAAGAAAGAGGATTCAGAGCTGATTCGGGCTGAAGATACTATGATTGAAGACAAAAATATAATTCCCCAGAGTCAGAAGCTTGGCACGGCCCGTGCCAACCCCCAGAAGCCTCTTTTGCTGCTTTCTGCTTCATGGACAAGCTACCTATTAGTTTATTTATGACCTAAATGCCTGTGGTTTCTTGTGGAACATTCTAGTGATATATTTCTTAGGGATTAAGTCATTGTAAACTATAAATAGAGTAGCTAGCGATCACAACAATTCATCTTTTGTTCTTGGAAATAATAAATGACAATTGTTTCTTTGAATAAAAGTACATCTTTATTTTCTTGTTATTTATTTTATGTTCTTCTCCTTCTTCTTCTCTATGTCTACAATGAAACTGAGTGAGTAGACTCTTCTTGTCTTGGGACTGTTGGATAAGTCTAATACCTAATCATAATCAAACCAAGCCTCGAAGCTTAATTTTATGTAAATCTATTTTCTAATCTAATTTCACCGTTTTTATAATGAATTAACAAGTATCAAATTGATAAAGCGACAACGGAGGGTTAGTACTTGTTAATTCATAATCACAAATTTCAAAGCGAAGCATCGAAAGAAGAAGTTTTGATATTGGAACAAGTGAAATTAGGCAAGGATTGCGAAACATGAGAAACGTCTAGCAAACCTTGAGCAAATAAAGTTTCGTTCTTCAAGGATTCCAATAGCAATCAACCATGAGAATAGGCATGGTTGCTAGAGGAACACACTCACTGAAACCGAAAGGAGATGTGATAGGCTTAAGAGAAACTTGTCTTTAGAAAGTGGGTCCAACATAAAGTTCTTGGTTTAGGGTTTGATTTGTGAAGGGTTTGTCACCAAGATGAACCAATAATCCCAATGCGCTTTTATTATTATTATTTTAAACCATTAAAAATCCAAACTTTTTAATATCAAACTCTCATCTAATCATTATTTAAAGTTAGTTGAATTCATAACTCCCTGTCGGAACGATACTCTTTTTACTACTTCGGTAAACCGTGCACTTGCGGATTTATCCCATCACAATATTTAATCGAACAGGTGAACTGGGCTGTTTTATCCTGGAGGCACACAGTTGTTAGTCTACCTTGCACAATTTTGGGTAGTGCCGTGATTTGTCTTAAGGAAAGCGACTTGGTCGTGACTTAACCTGGTAGGACTTCAAGAAGACTCAAGATGGTAATATCTTCGGTTGTGATATCGATTTTATCAAAAAGGTACGTTTCTGAACTTGAAAAACAACAATTTGAAGACAAATCAACTGCTATGTCTACCGAAGAAATTACTTATTGAGGTTTCATTGTACCTAAATACACGAAGGATAAAAAGCTATAGAAATACATCTTTGTACTGAACATGATGAAGAGATTGTTATTATAACAACTACACCAACGAAATTCACATATGCTACTTTGAATCTGTTTGAAATTTATTTTCAAAAATCAAAACTGCACTGTGAATTAACAACTCTAATTTCCAAAAGAATAGGTACCCCAAAAAGGTCCTAAGTGAAAATCAACAATCACCATCAAGAATTGACATTGGTTCACAATTTATTTTAATACAATTGTGAGAAACCATGTCATATGTCCCACAATTATATGAACATGTCAAGTGATGCTTTGTAGCCTAACATGACTAAAGAGAAATTCACTTATATGACTAGTTAAATCATTCTAGTTGGTGAATTAAGTGAATGATGGATAAACATTAGTGCCTCGCGCCATGTTTGCTATGAGTATGCTATGTTCAAAACATATGTTACTGCTGAGAATAAGAAAGTGTTGTTATAATATTATAACATCATTAAGGTCATTGGCTTTGGAGATATGAAGTTGTAATTCACTTCCAAAAATAAACATTATTCTCTAGGATGTGATGTATGCTCCAAAAATAAGAAAGAATCTGAATTTTAGATTTCTACTGAATAAAATAGTTGAATTACAGAGACTTATGTACCATGCATTCTTGTGCGAAAAGACTGCACCTTTGATGGTATGTTCAAAATTAAATTCTCCTTCTATTTTATTAGTTGTGTAATTTTAATATTTGACATATCAAAATTTATCAAATGAACAAGCGTTTAATTTTATACTTGAGTAACTTGGATTTAATTCCAAAGTTATATGATTAGACAATTTTATTTTTTGCTGTCAAGATAAATGAAACAAAAGTTCATATAAATCAGTGTTTAGAAAATTTGGATCTCTAAACTTTAATAAATTATGATATGTGCGAACTTGATGACACTTAACCTAGAAATGATAAAATGATATTTTATCATATTTATTGATGACTGCGAATTTTGAAAAATAAAATTGATATGCTTGATATGTTCAATTTCTATAACGAAAATTGAAATCTATGTTGGTTAGAGTACCCAAGTCTATGAACAAAAGTTCTAATAAAGAAATTTTTGAAGAAAAGACAATCCAACTTGTCTTATTTTTTGAACTTGGGATTGTCTGACTTAAGTTAGGATTTCGAACCTAAGAGAGTTAAACTCATTAGTAGAGCCTATGAATGTGTATTCATTGGGTATACTATAATTAGGGAAGCTTATAAGTTTTATGACCTAAATGCTAAAGTGATCATAAAGTCAAACGATGTTGATTTCTATGAAGCAAGTACCCCTGTAAATTAAAGAATAGTGAAGGCACTAGTGGGGGTAAATTAAATTCCTCTTGTATATTAAGAACTAGTGGGTGCACTATATCTAATCATATTCGAGTAATCAGAAATAGTTATGAAAACATCATACAAGATGTTATAGAACCTCGAAGAGGTAAGAAAGCAAGAATTACTTAAAAGTATGGATCTTATGGTTTATACATTGGAAGAAGATCCATTAAGCTTTAAAAAAGTTATACCCTCATTGAATGCTGAATTATGGCAAGAAGCAATAAACGATGAAATGAATTCTCTAGAGTCTAACGAAACATGACACTTAGTTGACTTGCCTCATGGTTGCAAACCAATTAGTTGTATTTGGATTTTGGAAAAAATAACTAAAACCTGATGGTACGGTTGATGAATACAAGGCTCTCCTTGTAATCAAAGGTTTTAGAAAGAAAAAATATAGACTTCTTCGACATTTATTCACCTGTCACTAGAATCATACCCATAAGATTACTAGTCCCTTTAACCGCCGTTCATAACTGATGAGCAAAACCGCAAGTGCACGGTTTTATCGAAGTAGTAAAAATAGAGTATCGTTCCGACAGGGAGTTATGAATTTAATTAACTTTCAACAATGATTAGAATGAATGTTTTAAAAGATAAAAAGGTTTGGTTTTTGTTTTAAAAGAAAATAACAAT
>Ga0228711_1007929_pt1 | contig 15155 bp, 12 predicted proteins | sample MedpolnodulmetaG_2_FD_177996 | JGI IMG/M metagenome (GOLD analysis project Ga0228711, IMG submission 177996) | Root nodule microbial communities from Medicago polymorpha collected in Santa Monica, California, United States - brown nodules | ecosystem: Host-associated > Plants > Roots > Nodule...
TTCTTCGAACTCTGTCTGTAACTTCTTAGAGAATCGAGAAACAAAGAAAACATGTGTATGAACGAGATATCCGGTAACAAGAAGAAGGATAAAGATTAAAACGAAGAACTCACTCAGATGTGTCGACAAAAATTTTTATTAAGAATTATACGATTAAAAGAGTAATCTTAATATATATAAATGTTAAACAGTTCTGATAAGTTTGCCTTAATAAATCCCGCATTTTTTTTGTGGATCTGAGTGATTTTTATGAAAAAAATGAGTTTGTAGGGAATTGAACCAGGTACCATATGTTTTCACTCGACAACTATAACTGTTATGTCACTTCTACTTTTGTTGAAGTATTGTTGCTTCCAAAAATGAAATACATCTAAAACATTTTTTTTTTAAATCCCCAACCGCCCTAGTGGTTTCCTCTCTCATAGCAATTATTTTTTATTATTAGCGGTACCTTTATTGATAGTAGTTGTTTTTCCGTTTTTTTGGTGTACGCTTACTACGTTTTACGATATTAAAGTTGCATATTTAAAATTGTAGATAATTTGACTGATCCAGATGATAATTTTATCATTAGAAATTCACTTTTTTCTGTAACTTTGTCGGCCTCTTTGTTTCTCCTATATTATATTACTCGAAGTTGTTTATTCTTACTTTTTATTTGCAAAAATCACTACAGTAGACTATAACATTACTTTGTTTTGACAAAGTAATAACTTTGATTCCATATTCATTTTTGTTGATTTCCATATTCATTTTTGTTGATGCAAACTAAATGTTGTTAATTTGCATCTTTGAGATTGTGCATGTCGATCACTCTCAATTGTCACTTAGTTTAATTTATGAGTTTATATGCAACTCTACAAGTAATAATATAGCCAATTTAATATTTTATATATGAAACTCTACAAAACCTGTGCATCGCACGAGTTAGAGTCTAGTTTTAACATAAAAAGTGATTTAATTATCACTTTAAACCTACTTTGACTTATATTTCTAAAACAAATTTTTTATTTATATGTTTCTTAAATAATATCCTTAAAGAACTTGTTAGCGACCAACATATTCTAATACTTCTATGTGCTTGTACAAATAGATGTGGGGTTTAATAAGGCATACCACATCTTTATTTTTTTTATTTTTTAATAGAATGTAGAATATTTAAAAATGTAATTGAATTATTTAAATGATTAAAAAATTTGAAGTAATATTAAAAAAAGAGTCAATAAGTCTCTTTAGAAAAACCTATGTATGATAGATGTGGATGCTCTAATCATGAATATTGTTTAGTAAGGAAAAAAACCACTCTAAAAATAATTTAATCATCCGGGGGCATTTTCTTTTTGTTGTGAATTATCATGAGACATGAATGCTAATTAAATGAGTAAACAATTAAATTGGTTTTATCTTTAAAAATCATTTTTAAATTAGTCTCTGACTTTATTAATATTTTAATACCGTTTATGTTTTTGTTAAAAGTTTTCCAATAAAATCCCTCATCACATGACAAAACAGATATATGGTTCTAATTGAAAACCTTTTAACAATATAGTTCATGTTTTAGTCAAAAGTTTTTCAATTAAGTTTATCGATCTTGTGATAAAAACATAGAGTCAATATCAATTTGAGAAATTTTTGACAAAGTCATAAACTATTTTGAAATATTAATAAAGTCAATATTAATTCAAGAGTGACTTACAAAGACAATTATCAAAGTAATGATTTATTCTAATTAAATCTTCTAAAAAGAACTAATTAAATAAATTTTGATACTTTTAGTGGGTCCCAGAAAGCAGTGGAGGACTACTCTGTTTGCTTGGGACAATGCTTCAACTGCCAAGCAAACGACTGAAATGAAGGATAGGTGTGAGGGGGTGCAATGGAATGCAACTCCTCAGTCACGTCGTGGTTACCGAGTCACTCGTTTTCAATACATTCCGTAGCTGTCCACTTTCACACCTTACATCAAGTGTATCACACCTTCCATATCTTTCTAAATTCCAAAATTTGATTTGTTAGTTCTACCCCATTATTGGGTTATCCATCAACTTTTTAATCAATATGTTAAAAATCAATTTCATTTCCTAAAATTGGTAAATTTGTTCAGAAAAATGACTAACTAAAATTGGTAGTTAGTTAATCACTATGAGAAATTGAAAGTTAGTCTTGAAATTCACTTTGATTATGATTTAACTTAAAATTTTATTTTTTGACTTAATTATATGACTTTAGTGATAAGAAATCCTAATAATTTTTTTTAAATGTTAAAATGAAATATATTAATCAAATCAAACAAGTTCTTCTAGTATAAACTTTGCAAGGAACATACTTAAAAAAAGTTTACATTGTTATAGTGCAAAATTGAAAAACATAACAAAAGAAATAAGTTGATGTCTAACATTGCACGCACATGATTAAACCATTAATAGAGATAATCGAAATGAAAGTTGCATATCTCACTTTTAGTCACAGAAAGACTTAAGCTTAAATTTGTCAAATAAAAACTTTAAATTTTTCTCATTATGCTGAAAAATATGTCTGTGTCTTTCTTTTCAAATGACCTAAACGCTAGAAAATCAAATAATGCTTGGATCTAACAACGGATTTCATCATATCATTGTACAAAGGGGTTTCATTAAAATGATTGAAGAAGACATACATATTTTATGTGTTTTTCATTATTTGTTGTCTCAAGTTAATGTGTTACGTCTTTTATCATCTGTTTCTCGTTAATTTAATCAAGTGACATGATTCGTATAAAATAAACTATCATATGAAACCGTCTTAAAAATGGAACTCAATTTTGTAAATCAATATTTTTTCAATATAAATTTTTTCACGATTGAATCTATTAACAATGCGTATTATTCCAGCACAAGTTAGCTAAACTTAACTAACAAGAATCATCATGAGATTCATGACAGAGATGGAAGAAAATGGAAAAGGAAAAAAGTAACCCAAAAACCTTGTCCTTTTCTGCATGGACGGCGCGTACATCCACACCAAAAACACCGCGCGTAAGTCCAAAAAGTATCACCGCCTCTGATCCTTCTAATTTCTTCTCCCTCCACCTTTTTTCTAAAAAATTCAAAATTAAATTTCACACACACCAAAAATACATCACCTATAAAAAAGTGTATACTCTATGACAAAAAAAATTCCTCAAATTCCTCTTCGTTGTTCATTCTATTCTATTCTCTACTTTCCCTTTCACCCTCTTTCTAATTTTTATTATAAATATAAATATCTGGGTCCCTTATAAATACACACTCTTACTATATAAAATCATATCAAAAGAAAAAAAAACCATATTCTAAAATTCAAATTTCAAATCACTCTCTCAAAACTCAAATGGCTCATTCATTTTCTCCTCAGTTCTTAACCGAAGACGAAAAATCTTTCATTAATAAACTCTTCACAAACGACGCCGTTTCTTCAACTACTCTTTTTCCTTACGACGACGTTTCAATCACTGAGTTAACTCGTCAAATGACTCACTCATCTCTCCACAACAACAAGGTAACAAAAAAAGTTCAAAAAATAAAAAATAAAACTATATAACACTAAAAAAAAATTATGACTGTGTTTTTTTTTCTTCATAGGTTATTTCTGAGAATGGAAGCTACGCGAAGAGTTCAAGTGGAAACGACACCGTTTTGAAGCAGAACTTGCAGAGAGCGAGGTTTGATCTGCTACATGCAGCTGCAGGAGAAGATGCAAGGGTTCATCGAGTTAAGTACGAAGAAGAAGAAGCTTTTTACGGTTTTACCCCTAAAAAGCACCATGGATTTCACACTCAGAATCATCATCATCAAGATGCAATTTATCAGAAACAGTTACAGTTTCAAATCGCTCAAGTAATAACAAAAACAAACTCAACATTTTTTTTCTTCATTTTTTGTCAATTTTTAAATTAAGTTAATGATTTTTATTTTTTTTTAAATTTTTGTGATTTTTTTTTTTTGTCTAGTTTGAGATGTTGAAGAAGCAGTGGATGAAGCAACGAGATGAATTTGCTCGTGCTATTTCACAGAGAAGAAGTGGAAATTACCGAAATATCCCTGGAGGAAGAAGGAACAATGAAACGGTTTTTCAGAGTAATGTTGGTTTGTCTTCGTCTGCATGGAGTTCCGTGAAGAATGGAAGCAACAATAACAAAGCCGGATTTCTAGGAAACCCTAATTTGAGGAGCGAACGAAATGGTACTGGTGTTTTCTTGCCTCGTGTTGTTGATGCTACTGAATCGAGAAAAAATCTAGGTGAAAATTTAATTAACTAATTAATTAATGTTGATCAATGATTATGTTATGTTAATGTAATTTCGTTAATAAATTTTTTGTTTGTATTTTTTGGGGGGTGTAGGTAGTAAAAATGTGATGGTTCCTGAAAGAGTGGTTCATGCTTTGAATCGTAAATTTGAAGAGAATATGATGATTAGAGGTTACATGCAGCAGAAGAATCGTTTTTATGGAACTTCAAATTTTGAAAATGGTTAGTACTGTAATTAATTAATTTGCATAAAGTTTTTTTTTTATTGATTTGGGGATTTTGTGATTTGACGGTGATGTGTGTGTTGTATTTTAGGTGTTGGAAGTGATTATGGATTTTCTCAGCAAAAGCGGAACGTGAAGCAGCAGCTGACAGAGGTGAACCGTGAGATTCGGCTTCCTCAAGAATGGACTTATTGATGGGTATAGGTGGGACCCAATGTTTTAAAAATCGGATCGGATCGGTTGCATTGCTTTGTCTAGATTCGACTATTTTAAAACAGTCGAATCATGATTAAGTAGTTTCACCGAGTTGATATCTGGTTTGATTTTAAAAACATTGTTAAATGAAGGGATTAAAGTGAAATATTAGGTTTATATTTTAGGAAATAGTACAAGCAGCTAATATAGTGTTAGATGATTAAGAAATATTAGGATTTTCCTTGAAGCAAGAAAAAATAGTACAACTTGTTTCTTGATTGGAAAACAGGGGAGGGGCAATGGCTTATAAGATGTAGTTGAAGCTGAGAATAATCTTCGGGGGTATTATGGGAAAAATGGTTATGGAAAAATAAAAGAAGAATTAAAATTGAGAAGTTGAAGATGCACAAGGTTGGATATGATTTGGTGAGGATGTAATTACAGCTTGTAAGGATAACGGTGTAATCATTTCTGGGAAATTACATTACATGAATGTAAAGATCATATTACAACCTGTCTAACCAACCAAAATTATGATAAATAAATGTGTACATTTTATTTCAATGATTGCATTTCTTAACCTTTTTTTAATTCTGTAATGGCTGTTTATTCAACAGTAATGGCTGTTTCTATTTTCTAGATTTTGTTTGAATTAATAGTACTAGTTTTATACTTTTCTTTTTCGATGATAAACTTTTTTATACTTACCTCTTAATTAAACTTTTGGATTAATAGAGAGCTTGTTATCTTGGAAACCGAAAGGTTAAAGATCCAAGAGTACCCACTAGATATATCTATTATCTATAACTTCAATTAAAATCGAAAACTCGCATAATTTTATACTTTTTCTGTTTAAATTTTAAACGTTGTTTAAGATTTTTACCCATATAATAAGAAATGGAATTAATTGAAAAGTAGTAATTGTTATTTTATCAAATTATCTTTATTAACTATTAGTTTGTTTTTTTCTAAAATAAAAGGTAAAATTTTGAGAGTAGTGTATATAATATTAATTGAATGGTACAATTAAAAAGAAAAATATATCATTACATTGTAAATTGAAAATAACATTTATTTTAAACCAAATTTTTCAATTTAGAATGGAGGGAGTATTCTAGTTATTTATCAGATTATAGTTATTTTGCCGACTATAAAGAATTAGGAAAAGCAAGTAAATGTGAGAACCATTTTCATAGGTTGATCATTCTCTTGCTTTTTCCAAATGGTAGAGCCTTTACTTAGGAAGTAAGTTTCTTTCAAAAAATTGGTTAGTTGTAGGCCATGTAGGCATAGATTTCAAGTGGGCCATCTGAACACATAAAATTTGGATAGGGCATGTTCTTTTTATTTTATTCTAAATAAAATAAAATGTATATGAAATAATTAAGATCTTGTTTTCATTTATGGCAAAAAATCTCTTTCTTTTAACTCTCATCACTGAGAAGGGGCAAAAAAGTTTTTTCCAAAAGGAAAGGTAGCTATCTATCCATGTTCCTAATGCCTGCGCTGCGACTGTGTCCTCTGTTCTCAAGACAAAGACATGTAGCCATTAGGGAAGGGGATGCAAATAGTACATAGCAGGCAGCATAAATTAAAACTATGCCACATGCTCGATAATAAATGATAAAATAGAGTTTTGCATACTTGTTAGTTTTTATATTTGGCTCATATTTTCACAAAAATAAATTTTTAGCTCATATTTTAAAAGAATATATGTAAGTTTGAATTTCACTGCATGAAAATATTAATCAGTAGTAATATGATATTAAAGTCTAAACAATCCTTTTAAAAAAAAGTCTAAACAAGAGTTGTTTGAGTTTTGAGATTTTCTTTGATGGAGAGTTTGAGTCCAAAATTCAACTAACTATTTCTATTTTTCTCAAAATACTAAGACAAAACTCACACACTAAACATTAGTGTTCATTCCTAAAACATACTTCATCCGTTTTTAAGTATAAACAAATTTTACTTTTTAGGTTTATTTAATCAATGTATGTGATTTATAATACATACTACATATATTATTAATTGAATAAACTTAAAATGTAAAATTTGTTTATATTTAAAAACAGAGAGAGTATCTTAGATACGAAGTAGTAGGAGGTTGATGGTTGTATTCACTCGAGTTAAGGTTGATGGTTGAGAGGTTCAATGTTTTGGTGGATGTGTGTGGTAGGGGAGTGATGGTGAACGTGCTGTATGTGACGATGTGTCACGATGAGTTTTGTGCAAAGTGTATTTGACTCACTGGTCATTCTTCATGCTTGTTGGAGGTAAAGATCTCTTATTTTCTTCCATTTAAAAAGGAGTGAATATACTTTTTGCGTCATTGAATTTTTAAAACTTAATAATTTCATTTTTAGATTAATCGAAATAGTTATAACGTTATTGAACTTTATAACGTTAAATTAATGGTAAAATTATTTAAGGGGTCATTTATTTATTTATAACAATTCAGTTTTTTTTATCTATTTTTATTTTGTTTGTTCAAATGATCTATCTTATTTATTTGTAACACTTGAGTTTTTTAATTTTCAATTTTACAGTGTTTGATTTTCACACCCCCCAGCCCAAGCAGTAAAACGCAAATCTGGAGAGGAAAAACGCATAAACAAGCAAACCGCAAAAGAAGCAAAACGTAGAAGAAGGAAAAGCGCAAAACGTAAATTTTCACACTCCCCGTGCCACTTGACAAAGATATTGGGTAATCTTCTACTCTTCCCATTTAATTCCTTCCTTTATCTATTACTGATTTTGTTGCGGAATGATCAATTGCTTGAAAAATTGAAAATTAGAAGGAATAAAAAAGATCAAAGAATATAATTACATTACATTACATTCATGTTATTTTATGGTGATGAACTTTTAATTGCTAGTTTGATGGTTTTTAATTTTGTTTTTGTTTTGATTGAGATTTATTTTATTGATGGCATTTCAATTTGGTCAGCTTGATCCTGCTCTCATTAGGAGGGGAAGGATGGATAAGCACATAGAAATGTCTTATTGTAGCTATCAAGCTTTCCACAGCTCTCCTTCAATGAGATCACCAAGTTGGGCACGACCGCGTGCCTCAAGGTAATATTTTCTGTAATGCTTAGTAGTAATCAGTAATCTAACAAAACTTTTGCATTGATATTTTATTTGTTAGATCAATCTTGTTATCAGTTGTTTCAATGGTTTTAGTGGCTGGACATGCGTCCCACTATTTAGAAACACATGGTTCAATTCCCAGAAGTTTGTCTCATGAAGGATCTAGAGATTAATGAATTGGAGAAAAACATGGTTTTTGATAGAACACTATGGTGTCATTTGATTCATGTAGCCGACCTAGGGCATTTATATTTATTTTTAATTTGAAAATTTCACACGTGGCATCTGACTCAGTGAAGTCAGTTGCCACATGTGCATTGACTTAGTCAAAATTGAGGGATGAGGCCACTTTTGCAAAAGAGACTAAACATAGGGGTTAAAATTTCTATTTTTTTTAATAGGGGGTCAAAATCGCAACGTTTTGAAACATATGGGGGGAAAACTTCATTTAAGCCTAGTAAATTTAGAAAGAAAAAAAATGCTTATTTTTTCCTTTGATGGTTTTGAAACTTAACGGCTGCGTTATTGGATTATTGTGCAGATACTGTAATGATGTATTGCTATACATAGATCTTTCTTCATAACAATACATATATCTTATTATTACACATATATGTATTGCTATGTAGCACATGCACTTTTGATGGAATGTGTGTCTGGTGTCTGACACTAACACATGTGATTACGTTCAATTAATTAATTTTTTTTTTATTTTTAATTTTTACATTTTACCGGTGTCAACGTGTCAGTATCATGTCGGTGTTGGTGTTGGTGTTGGTGTCTGTGTTTGCTTTATTGATGTATTGCTCTTTTTTTAATATCTATATACCAGCAGCAATTTAACAAACCTTTTTCAATTCACCAATCTAATACATGTATTTGCTAATTAAGATACTTGGTTTGTGGTTTTCAGGTCCTTTGTTACTTGCCACACGGTTTGTAACAAGTCTACATCTCAGGCATCCTTATTTTTGTGTCCTGGCTCAACAAATAGTAGAATTGGCAGAAGAAGCTTAGTTTGTCGGTCATTATATTCTGTAGATGCAAGCACTTTTAATGGGCTTACTGTACAATCTCCTACTCACGCTGCCGAAGAAAGAGTTGGCGTGTTGCTTCTCAACCTAGGTGGACCGGAGACGCTGGACGATGTTCAACCTTTCCTGTTTAATCTTTTTGCAGATCCGGTATGTTGTTTGTTTTTACACTTCCAATATTACTTATTAGTATTACTGTTAGTACACATTCATATAATCTGTAAGCTGGTTAAGGGGCCGTGTGCCCATGTGGAATGGGGGATGGTTTTGGTTTGAAGCTGATGTGCTTTGGTGAATATTAGTTACCCCGTTTCTAATTAGTAGGAGGTTATGTATTGAAATTTGATCACTCAACTTGCTGCTCTAATATTGAATCTGCATGCTTAGTTTGTTGGTTGTAAGCTTGTGCCTAGGTTCCTATTTGAGGCTCACACAATGTTGTGTTTGTGTTGGACTTAATGGTTGTAGTATTGATTTGGATCCCGGAAAACAATTTAAGTAAACAAGAGTGCTGCCATAATTTGGGAGGATCGGCGATGATACTGTCAATGATGAGTTTTGGTTGGTCATGGCAAGGCAGGAGCAGGATTTTCGCAAATGATAGGAATTGCTTCTCATGTGAGGATGGGTGACGGACTAGTTATGTGAGATGCTTGGGACAAACATTACTAAAACCAAATATATATGCGATATCATATAGGAAGCAATTAGGGTGGTTTGCTTGCTGTATATGTGGTAAATGGTTCAATTCCAAAGTGGTGTAGAACCCACTAGGATGCCTTGGAATCTTCATTGAAAATTGATAAAATTCTGGAAATGCTAGAGATATGTCTTGGCCAAGTTTGGTGCTATTCTGCCTGCACTAGAATATTGTATGATGGAATACATGGTTGTGCTAGGACACTAACTATTTTTCTGCTACAGTCATGCCATTTCAATTTCTTAGTGGGTAATGCAAGTTGTTTAGGTTCTAACAGTAGAACCTGAGGGTTGGGCATGTTAGTGATGTTTTGGAGAGATTGGGGAATCAATATATTGTATTTTATTGATTGGTGTGGATCTGTTTATGTTTTATGTAATGGTTTGAACTGTTGTATATTGATCACTGTGTACATCTTGTGCTAGTGGTCTATCTTCTCTTTGGAGCATTAATATTATCTTTTGTCTTTGCAAAAAAAATAAAATGTTTGTGTGCTAATATGTTTCTTGTATTGATATAGGATATTATTCGGCTGCCAAGGTTGTTTCGGTTTCTCCAGCAACCACTGGCAAAACTGATATCTACGCTTCGGGCTCCTAAATCCAAGGAAGCATATGCTTCCATTGGAGGTGGCTCTCCTTTACGCAAAATTACAGACGACCAGGTGCATTTAAATTTTTTTGATTTGTACCTTTCTTATTTTTGTTTTCCCATTATATGTTGTTTGGCTATGTAGCACTGGCACTCTATATTAAAGGCATGTCCGGTGTTTGACACCGACATACATGATTACATTCAATTACTTCCATTGTTTAAAATAATTATCAGTGTTTGCGTGTTAGTGTCGTGTCTGGTGTAGGTCTCTGTGTGACTGTGTCAGTGCGTCATAGCTGTTAGTGCTTCTATTTCTCTTCAAGAGGAATACTTTGTGGCTTTTTCCAGTTATTTTCAATTAAAAAAAAAACCAGTGTTACGGTTTAGAATGGAAATAACATCTTTTATGGGTTCTGATGATCATGCAGGCACTTGCACTTAAAAGGGCTTTGGAAGCAAAGGGCCTCTCTTCAAATATCTATGTTGGGATGCGGTACTGGTACCCATTCACTGAAGAAGCAATTCAACAAGTAAGTCCTTATACGTTTTAGATCAAATGTTACTATTTTATATTATTCTCATCATACACACGTTACCATTTATTTAAGTTATTGATACAGGTGACTATTCATTTTTAAATTATTTATTCTGAGCTCCATTTTGTCACCTTAAATTTGGGTCTCTAGTGAAAAGCTTGTCTTTTGTGATAGATTAAGAAGGATGGAATAACAAGGCTCGTGGTGTTACCCCTTTATCCCCAGTTTTCTATATCCACTACTGGGTCAAGCATCAGTGTTCTGGAGCAAACGTTCAGGTACTATGTAGTGGCACTTCGTGAATACCTTACATGATTTAGAGAAATATTGTTTTTTGTAAGCAATTTAGAGATTATTATTATTAACTGATATTATTTAATTTTCAGGGAAGATGTTTATTTGTCTAGGCTTCCTGTTTCCATCATAAACTCTTGGTATCAAAGAGAAGGTTATATTAAGTCAATGGCTGACTTAATTGAGAAAGAACTCCAGAGTTTTTCTGAGCCAAAGGAGGTGAATTTTATTCTTGTATTGAATACGTTTTTTTTTTTTTAAAACTCGGTGTCCGGCCCAAGAACCGACTAATCCGAGGGGTCCAATCCCACCGTCCACTTGTATTGAACTCTTGTATTGAATACGTTGAACATGGTTATTGTAACCTCCATAATTAATTTTTTTCTATGGGCCTGTTAGTAGGGCTTACAAAATTTAAAGGTTATACTTATATGATGTATTTTATTCCAATCTGAACCGTGGCATACCAATTTTTTTCTTTCTATTTTTCAGGCAATGATATTTTTTAGTGCCCATGGTGTTCCTGTTAGTTATGTTGAGAATGCTGGGGATCCATACCGAGATCAAATGGAGGAGTGCATCTTCTTGATCATGCAGGAATTGAAGGCTAGAGGAGTTAGTAACGAGCACACTCTTGCTTATCAGGTTTGTTTTGAAATCTTTCAACTTGCTTTTCTACCATCTTCTGTCTGATTTGAGCTTGAGCAGAGCCGGAGATGTACCGTTCAATTAATATAGCTGGCTTGTATTCTTGCTTTCCTTTGGTTATTTTTTCCCTGTATCTGACATTTTTATTGGATGGATTGCCAGAGTCGAGTGGGCCCTGTACAGTGGTTGAAACCGTATACAGATGAAGTTCTAGTTGAGCTTGGCCAGAAAGGTGTGAAGAGTCTTTTAGCTGTTCCAGTGAGGTACACTATATCATTAGCCTTTTACTATGATAGCGTATTGGTTTAAAATAAATATAGTCTTTTCTAGATTTAAAATAGTCTCTTCTTCTATCTCAGCTTTGTGAGTGAGCACATAGAGACTCTTGAGGAAATTGACATGGAGTACAGGGAATTGGCTCTTGAATCTGGCATCAAGAATTGGGCACGTGTCCCGGCTCTTGGTCTCACCCCTTCCTTCATTACAGATCTTGCAGATGCAGTGATAGAAGCTCTTCCATCGGCAGCAGCAATAAATGCCCCTACCAGCACCTCTGAAGATATGGATAAAGACCCGGTTAAATATTTCGTCAAGATGTTTTTTGGTTCAATTTTGGCTTTCATCTTGTTTTTGTCGCCCAAAATGATAACTGCATTCAGGAATCATGTCATTTAGAAGAATACCACCTGAATTTGATTTCATAGATGTTAATGCTACTGATAAGAAATTTGTATACTTCATTTTTTTTTCCTTGGTTTTACTCCTTTCCGGATATAATTTATACATCACAGAGGTATGAAGCAGAAGTGATTGTCGTACTTGGTAAAAATGAGAACTTTCATGTCATCTTGGAAATACTCACATAAAGAACGACCCAGACAATTTACCACTTGTACTAATCTATACAACTAATAAATTGCAATTTCTGTTGTTCTTGCAAAGATTTTAGTACAATGACTGTATGTATGTTGTAAATTCGCTAGCGCATATATATGCACAGGAACATGTATTTGTTTAAATGGCATTTTGAAAAACATACACAGTCAACCTTTCTAGAAACTTCCATAAACCAATTTCATTTCGTTTGTTCAACAACCTTCTAACTACCCAAATTTTCACTCCGCAACAAACCTTATTTGAATCTTCAATTTACTATTTTTGCATGAAAATCCAGTGAATATTTTGGTTTATTGTTAGTGGTTATGGCAATTGTTAATGAAGATGTTGAACAAGAATTTGCTCCACAGAAGAAGAAACCACTTTCTGAGGATGAGAAAAGGTAGAATTTTTGTTTTTTAATGTTATGGTTGCAGTGGTTGTGTTTTGAATGTTGTTTGTTTGGAAAATTGAAGAAAGAAGAAAATTGTGGCTGGGAGTTTGATGAAAGCTTTGATTAGACCTGGTGGTCGTGATTCTGGACCTTCAAATAGTGACCAGGTTTGTTTCTGCTCTGTTAGGTAAAAAATAGTGGATAGCTGGTAAGCTAGCTAGATGAGCTTAGGATATCTGATAAACTAGTTGATTGAATTCGTAGTGTTTTGTAAAATTAGTGGCTGAACTGGCTGATAAATATGAAATGACATAAAAAAAGATGTGTAATTAATATTTTTTTTGATTAAGATAATAGGGGTAAAATTGAGAGAAAAATTAATAAGCTATAAGCTACTTACTTGAAGTAGCTTACAAAGAATGCTATGGCTAGTAAGAAAAAACTATAAGCTCGTGAGAAAAAGTTCATACCAAACAGGGCGATTTTGATCATTTGAGCTTATAAAATATCCGCTATAAGCTAACAATTGTGTCTGGCCAAAGAGAGCCTTTAGGTGTTCCAACTACACATAGATTTCAACACTTGAATATCGAGGGTAATCACATTTAAATTCGTGGGTAAATTCATGGGGTATTAATCAAATCTAACACTTTATTAGCTACGTGTCTGAGCTGTGTTAACTATTTAAAAAGTAGTTGAATTTAGTTATCCTAAGTTGATGTTCAAATAACATTTCTGTTTTGGAATATATATAGGTAAGCTAGAAATGGTTTGGTAATGTGATCAATAATTGTAAGTATGTAATGTATTATATAGTGGATTGATGTTTATAGAAATATATGCGATGTAATACAATATCATGTCACTCAGGTTATTTATCACTGCACAATTCGAACTTTGGATGGAGTAGTTGTGGAATCTACATCTGAACATGGAGGTAGGTGATTTTAACCCGCAAAGGGACCTTATTTGGTGTCTTTTTATTGGATGAGTGACTGTGACGATAGTTAGTTCTGTTAATTGTCTTGCATTTTCTTCTGAAAAGCGACTGTTTTTTTATATTGGAGAGAAGAAGATACTAAAGGGAGAAGAACAAAACATTAGAGAGAATAGAAGAAAATAGGAAATAGAGCATTAAAGAGAAGAGAAACAGAGTAGAGAACATACTGAAGGTGTTGATGGAGGTTATTGTTGTTGCTGATGTTGAGATGGAGCAATCGGCGTTGCAGGTTAGAAGGAGAATAGCTATCGTCGCTGGTGGTGAGAAACCCTATTTTTTGGGTTCCATTCCATCTGTTTTTGAGAGAGAGCACTTCCAGTCCAGCTTTATATATTTGTATGTATTTCTTATTTTATTATTATTATTATTATTATTCTTTATAATGAAATATGTGAAACGTGGATTAATAAAAAGCTAAAAAAAATCCTACATATGTATCGAATGAAGTATCAATTTATTTAACCATATTGGGGGTATAAGTTAGCCGTATCGGTTATTTTTTTATTCTTTTTTTAAAATGTTAATTGCCCGATACTTCTCTGATACGCGTATCGGGACGTATCGGTATCAGATACATGTCAGACACGATTCTTCGCCATTTTTGACAGGTCATGTCCAACATTTTGTACAAGAAATGTGGATTTTGTTATGATTACTGACATGCATAAATTTGTTTGTACTATAATTTCTCTCTTCATAGTCATTCAAAGACCTGGATATTATCCTTTGTATTATTAGTTGTATTTGAAACATGTGCTTTTTGTATTTTAGATTATTTTCCTCGACCAAGATGTTGAGCATGTGAAATTGCTTGCTGGAAATATATCACAGGTGAGGAACGTGCTTGGAGATGGGCGCCTGATAAAACGTCGGATTCGTGATCGAAAAGGTGTGGATTAAGAATATAGTTATTTACTAGTAACACTTACTAGGAGTACAGAGATATTGGGAGCCATCATGATTTCTCTTTTGCAAAAGAAATAAATAAAAAGGAAACAAATAGAAAATAATGTTTTGGAAAATGCCTGGCTCATGCTTGAGTTATGCTGTCAAGATGCTCCAATGATACAAAATCTGTATTTACCTTTCCTTTTCTCACAGTTTTCATTCTTTTTATTTTTGTTAAATGGTATGTAGGGAGATGGAGCCAAATTTTTAATCTTATGCTTACATTTACAAAGTTTAAGTACCTGTTGATTATTTATGTTCAGTTCTTTTTTAATGATATTGTATTTTGTTTGTAAACAATAGGTGATTTTCCAATGGATTGCCCCCTTCATGACAGTCTACTTCATGTTCATTAC
>Ga0228711_1007930_pt1 | contig 15153 bp, 7 predicted proteins | sample MedpolnodulmetaG_2_FD_177996 | JGI IMG/M metagenome (GOLD analysis project Ga0228711, IMG submission 177996) | Root nodule microbial communities from Medicago polymorpha collected in Santa Monica, California, United States - brown nodules | ecosystem: Host-associated > Plants > Roots > Nodule...
AAAAAAGAATGGTGATAAGAAGGAAAAACTAGAACAATTGATTTATGATATGCTGATTTCGCTTTCTAGAAGGATTATTTTAAATTTATTTTAACTACGATATCGATAGCAAAAGTTCAATGATCAATTAAAGCTAAAAAATCGTGATTTCATAAAGGAGAAAAGATAAGCATTTTACTCTAAGGCGTGCAATACAACATACAAATCCTTATTGGGTACTGAATAAACATAAGGGATTTCCATACATTGCTTTCACTTTCCTCTTCTTCACATGTTAGTTGCAAATGACACATTTGCACAAGATATCCACAAAGGTGAATTGCAATATGTAAGCTATCTCGAAGATGCTTGTAATTAAGCGTCAATTAAGCTACTCTAATTAGACAATTTAGGGTCATATCATATATCATTGTTTGGTCAAAACTAATAGAAAGATGGTCAAGAACATATTTGATTACATTTGCAATCCCATCACTCGTTCTCTCTCTAGGCATTGAGGTGAGATATAGATTCCTATATTGGTTACCAAATGGACCTGTAACATGTGGGTTTCTCTTCAAATGGTATTTTAAGGGGAGAAAGGAAAGAGTGAGTGGGGAGGGTACTTGGTGAGAAGTCATTTCATCAAACAATTATAAACAAAATTGTATTCTATAATGCTAAGCTTAGGGCGATCAAAAGCAATTTGAGATGGTATTATTATTTGTGTTAACATTTCAATACCCTGCAATTTTGACGAGTCTATTACTTAATATATACTCCCTACGGTCATATTTATAAGCAAACCAAATTTTTTAATACATTGAATAATTAATGTATCTGATATATAAAACAAGAGTGAGTACTTATTTATTGTTTTGTTATTTTTTATATTAATTATTTTAAAGTAAATTTTAATGCTATTCAACAAACTTTAGAGTACCAAAAATTTAAATTAAAAATTTAGTTCTACATTGTTGTTGCAACTTGACAAATTTTGTTGGAAAGGAATGATACCAATTGCCCCCACTAAGTTTGTGGGTCCTAATCAATGACCCCCCAACACTAATACATAGAATAAGCGCGCACACAAAATGAGGAAAGGAGGGAGGTTTTGGAAGTGAGCAGTGTAAGACACTCAAAGGCATCATATGGGCTAACAAGAATTCCTTCCTATTGTTGGAGGGATAAAGTTCGCAACTAGCAAGCCAATTTTTTGTGCAGAAGTTAAATAAATATTGCTCATGTGTAAATTAGTTTTTACCATTGGATCAATAAATTATTCCTTATAATTATGTGAGATATGATACAACTTGTTGATCTAATAAAAGAAAAAAAAGCTCTTATACATGATGCAAAATCATATTACATGTATATGTTAGACAACGCATATAATATTGTGCATAATAAATTTTCCTCACCTTTAGAATTGAATCGAGTGCTAACTCCACAACTTTTGGGGGAATTATCCAGTGCCCAAAAGTCCTAGTACTATTAGATTCCACCCCACCTCATCAAATTCAACGGCCAAGGATACATAGATGAAGTATAATAATTCAAGGAGGAAGTCCATGTTAACATCCTATGAAAATATGTAACCAAACTGAAATATCAACTAAAATATTGTAGGAGACATCCTTCACCCTAGAAGGTGTCATATATGTATCATAAAAAAGATTAATGTTGAGTTTCAAATACATACATCTCAATCCATTTTTCAAGTTGTTTGAAAAGTCAACTTCTAGATAGATCAAGAGGCAACATATAGTTTAGACCACAAAAAAGATTGGTCCAACTTAGACCAATTTATTTGAATCATTGATCAAATAAGATACACAAATTTTATTATAGTCCACACACACATGATTAGTCTCCCACTCTTCCATATCTCTCTCCCTCTCTAAGAAACACCACTTTTCGGTTTCACCGTAAAAATCAATTTCACATACACCATCACTCATATTCCTTTTTGCTGCAATTGCAAAGCAAAATCATAATATATATACATTCTTTTTTGAACTTGAATTGATGGTTTGTCCATTATTCATCAATCTTCACATCTTAGATAAACTAGATTTACAAAAACAAGAAAATAGAATTGGTAGAACAACTTTTAGATCTAGCACTTGAAAATTGAAACACAAAAACCATTAAACATTTTAAATATAGCAACTTTGATTACTAACCCAACTCAGAAACCAATTTTATATTTTTGGTTGGATTCCATAATTTTTTAAAATCCGCGTGAAACAGTCTAATAATAATATTGGAGAATCCTTCTAAGAATGAAATCTCATCCATGTTGCCCTTGTCACACCACAAAGCTAAATAGGAACAAGGAACAAAAAGAAATCAATTGTATTTTTTAGACCATTGTTGGAAGGAGAAAAAAAAAGGCCCATTGTTGCAAGAGTGAAGAAGCTCAAAGGAGAGAGAATAAAGGAAAAGTGACGAGTCTTTTTGGGGTTATAATTCAAGAAAGTAACTTTCACAAATTTGTGTGTGCGTCTGTTTTTGGGGTTATAATTCAACCAATTTTAGCTAAATAAGTTAACATATTATCAATTAACATATTACTATTTGTCATTTGAAGAAAAAAAAACTTTAATGAATTTGTGAATTTTATGCAATAAAATGTGTTTTTTAAATATTTTTTTATAAGGAATTCTTTTCTTTGCAAACTTACTACCTCTACCTTGAATATTATTAAATGAGTTTGGGTTTCATTTGAATGATCATGATGTTTTTCTGATAATTTCTAATCAGTAAAATATACATATAGGCCTTAGCAGTGGTTAAAGTCTAGTAATCAATGTTAAAGCATCCAATATTTTTCTGATAATTTGTAGTCTAAATTAAAAAAAAAAAAATCAGTAAAATATACATCTAGGCTTAGCGGTGGTTAGAGTCTTTAATTAATCCTTTTTAGAGCATCCAATTTTTTTGTATAAAAAAAACACCCATTTTAAAACACAGTAACTTACCTTTTTATTTTATCATCACAGGTCAAGACATGATATGTTAATTTAGTGAGTGCAAACCAATTATATCCCAAATAAATGTTATTTTACTCCGCTGAAGCTCTAAAACAAAAACACACAAAAACTGTTTTAAAAAAATATATTAGAGAATCGAAACACTACACCAACTTTGACATATATGAATAATAGAATCATCCAAATTAAATACAACCAAAGCCTTAGCATTACAGAAAGTCAAATGTCTATGAATAACCCATTGTTAAAGGATCCACTTTAAAACACACTCATGCGTCAAGGTTTCATACATAATTTTAATATTAGTGTAGAAGTTTCATAAAATAAATAGTGTAAAAGTCTACTTGAAAGTTGTTTAATAAGCAAGAAAAGCCTGTTAATAGGATCGAATAAACTAACAAGTGGTTGCCTTGCTTTGATGTGAACCAACCTAATGATTGGCGAATCCGAAGAACCAATTTTTAAACCAATAAATTTGGTTCAATTTTTGTCAATGATCGAATTCAAACTAAATTAAACCTATCAAACTCAATTTATGTTGTTCGAATACTAGTTTCACGTCACTCAAAATCGATCATCTGTGATCCAAACCTAACAATTAATTTTTATTAGTATTATTATTTATTTTATTTCATACTATGTTAGTAATTTTTTTTAAGGAAACTAAGTTAGTATGGTTATCTGAAAATAAATACGTTGTGTTAATGTGTTTTTTAATGATTATATATAATTCTTTTAAAAAAATGATTATATATATTTTTTTTCAGTGGAGTTTGATAGCTTGTTTTAATCATGTAAGAAATCTAATGAAAAAAGTTGATTTTTTTTTTTTAAATATCAATCCAATTGTGTGAATTGAACCAAATCATTTCAACATGTTTTCATTCCTTCGTTTCAAATTTCGTGAAAAAAGAAATTCAAAAACTGAATTAAAACAAAAACAATTACATTTTTAGTGGTTCAACTTTTTTTCTTTTGGTAAAAAAAAAAAACTTTTTTTCTTCAAAAAACCATACCAAACCAAAACAAATTGTACATTAATACATTATTGATCTTGTTAACGAGTGTCCTGAAACACTCATTGAGAGTTCTAAAAGAAGAAATTATTTTATAAAAAAATCGAATATTTCAATGCATTCAATTACACATATTTTTATAAAAAGTTATCATTTAAGAGTTTTAAAGAGTGTTCCGGGAAAATCATTAACGTTTTCCGTACATTAAATGCACTTAGGCATGACAACTAAACCCATACCCATGGTTACCCGCCCAAACCAAACTCAATTTGACGGGTTTTCCCCGTTTTGACCGGGGTTTGGTATGGGTTTGGGTTTACCTCGATTTCAAAACACGGGTATGGGATGGGTAGCAGGTATATAGGTACCCACCCCGAACTCATACACAAACCTGTCCCGAATGTAGAAAATTACTTTATAATGATATGCCATGTTATTTTGTTTATATTGTCGTGTTATAAAAACTACCATTGATATTTAAAGGAGCAACTAAATCAATCAGTCTAACAAATGTTACAGTGAGCATATTACTGGATAATTCATTACAACATTTCTCTAAGGGTTGCAAAAATAACTTCTATTTTTTATTTAAAAAAATTATTCAATGCGGGGACGAGGATGACTTCATGGGCTGGGGTGGGCGACGACCCACCCGGAAAAATTAAAAAATCAACGATTATAGGTCTATTTTGCGAGATTTTATACAATTTTATGTCGGTTTTAGGTTTCAGTTGATCCAAATTCCCGCAAAGTGATGTAGTGGCCCACCCAAAAAATTTAAATAATTCAATTATAGGTTTATTTTGCGAGGCTTTAGACAATTTTTCAACGGTTAATTTTAGTGGTCCATCCTAACTTTTTTTTCTAGCTCCGCCACTACGAACCCATCAGGGACGGGGATACTCGAACCCATCGGGGACGGGGATGAAGTCAATTTCTCTTGGATATGGGTAAAGTAACAGATAAGTATTTGAGAATCGGGTACGGAGACGGGGAATGTAAAACCCGTCCCGTCCCACCCCACCCCATGCCAGCATGCACTTTTGCTTTTCTAGATGATGCACTTTGACGAAATGGAGAAAGACACATGCAACACTATCACTCAAGGAATAAAGATAATTAAGCCCACGCGTCAAATTTTTACTCATCTTCTATAGGTAAGATACTGATCTTATGGGCTTTAAACATGTTTTATTTTCTTAATTAGACCCTATTTTGCATTGTTTTAAAAATTGAATCGAACTTTAAATTGACAAGACCAGCAAATCATAGTTATATTACTTTAAACTGCTCAAATCTGAATGAAACTACAATCGTAATGCTCAAAAAACTGAACGGTAGATATAATAGTTTATGGTTCAACCTGATTGAATATGTTTGATTTTAAAAGATTGCAATTTGGGGTTAGTGAATCACATGCCCTTAATCAAGCCAGTGGTGTGTGTATTTTTATCAATGGAAAAAGAATGACCAAACAATAAAAGAAAGACTAGACTCCTAGGTGTTGAACACTAAAGGCATCAGCCAAGATGGAAGAACAGTGAGTCAAAGGTTTACAAATCGAAAAACTTGGAAACTAATCAACAATTTACAAATACTACATCAAAGGACTACTTTATGTGTTATGCAATATATACATGAATGATGTTTTTGTTGTCATCTATGAAACACTGTTACACACACTAAACATAGACTTATAACGAGAATAGATATCACTAATATTTTACGAAAATAAGTGATTGAATGTAAATACATGTATATCGTGCTAGGGTCGGATAAGTTGTTATCATAGATAGTGAGGTAAGGATGGTAGAGGCTGAAATGAATTATGTGGCAAAGAACTTTGCTCCCCCATTCTTCATCATTCTCTTGAACTCATTAAAATTGACATTACCATCTCCATCCATATCAACTTTCCTAATCATCTCTTTACACTCTTCAATTTTATTTCCTTCACTTAATCCCAACGAACAAAGTACCAAAGCTAGCTCCTCCACTGAAATTAACCCGTCATTATCTTTGTCAAACACATCAAAAGCCTCCTTTAAATTAGCCTCCAATTCTTCCAATTCATCTTCCTTACTACCAACACCACCTTCTTTCTCTCCTTCACCCCCTCCCATAAACTCACTAGTCAACAAACAAAACTCATCAAAATCAATCAACTCATCTCCATTAGAATCAAACTTGCCAACAATATCATCAATCTCTTTCTCATCCATGAAGATTCTTATGTTCCTTAGGGATTCCTTCAACTCTTGCTTTGTTATGAATCCATCACCATTCTTGTCGAAAGTCGAAAACACTTTCTTGAGTTCTTCCTTCCCATAATTAGCATCCTTTTCCAACTTGGTCGTTGTAGCCAAGTTGGTTTGACAAACATTATTATTGTTAGTGGGAAAAATGATTTGAAGAAAAGCACGAATTTTGTTGGTAGGTATGTAAAAGATTATATTTATGAGGCCTGCAATGAAAAGAACCACTAGCATAAGTGTAGCGAGAACCATGGTTTGGCCAAAAATATTAATATTACAAACAAGAGATGAAGGATAAGGAAGAAGAGGACGGGGAAGGGAGCAAGGAACTAGATAGATATTAGAATAACATAAAGAGATAATGAAGAGTATACAAAACTTTGTATGCTTTAAATTTTCTTGGTTGATGTTTTTTTAATATGATATAATAAAGCTCCTATAGTAAAAAAGAAGTTTATGCAGGTTTGGTGGTGGTGCTTTTTTTATCCCCACAAACCGCGTGAACTGTGATTTTTCTTTCTATTCAAGACAAGAAGATATAGTAAATCTAAAAAATTTAAGGAATCCCAAAACTTTAAATAAGGACCAATTATTGTTGCGATGTCTACTTGTCTTGTCTTAAGTCTTGACTCTTGACTAAACATTTAACGACATACCGAAGTCAAATTACTAAAACAAATTTAAGTGATAGTATTATTCCTCATAAATCACAACGTTAAGTTTATGGTATAAATTGTTGGGTCATAAGGGGAGTTCTAAAACACTGCTGAATCATTATATTAGGCTAAGACATAAGAGCAGTTACACCATTATACCAAACATCACATATTTCTCAAAAACTTAATACATTAAGTATACGAGTAGTCCATCTTACTTATTTGATGCTCAACTCCATTTCCTATTCAAAACAAGACTTCTAAAGTTCCACTTAATACATCAATAATCTCCCCTCTAAGTGTAAATCAATTCAAACATCTTGATACGCTCCACATCAACTGAAAGTTTATTTGTCTATATAGACTTGAACTACCGTTGGCAACACACATCAACGAAACATATGGTATGACCACCATTATTAGAAAAACTTTTGATACAGAAATTGGTTGGCTCTAGTCAAACCATTGACTGATATCACTATAGGATAATGAAGGAGTCCTAAAACAACGATGGATCATCACATTGGTTTATAACAATCGCACCAGTAGATTAGTGCAACACCCAAGCATAATAAAGTATAAACAATGAAATTCAAACATTTTAATACAATAATTAGTACTAAAAGAATGCATAATTAGACGCCGACATTAGAATTTCTCTAATTTTATAAATGTAAATCTTATCTGAAGAACAACGCCCTTCTACATTAGAGGTCTCGTCGTCTCATGAACGATCGTCACAAATAAAATAGTAATTGTAGTTACAATGACCTTTAAAAAGAGGAAAAACTTATAAAGGATATAATACTAAAAAGTTTTGCTTCTATTCTCACGGCACCCTCCCCTTTATTCTTTTAATTATTTCTTAATATCCTTTGCAGCTGCAACTTTTTAATTCTTAATTCATTATTCACTCTACTAATTAAAAGAAGAAAGTTGTAGCTACAATGGATATATTGAGTGTTGTCAGAAAATTCTAATATATTACCATACCAAATCAAGACATCATACATATAACACAAACAATTAGCGCAAAAATTAACATTACTGAGGGGAGATGTACAAAAATACAAGATAATAAACAAACAATAATCGATGTACACATCTGGTTAGAATCTAAATGTATACATCCAAAACATTGTGACAACTTTGAACCATGATATGATTGATGTTAAACAACATCCGCCAACACATGTTGGTTCAATTTGTAAGAAGTTGATAAATACATCGCAAGGGCGTGAGTTCAAGTTTCACGGTTGGTTCAGTTGGTACAAGGACATAAGTTCAAGACTCGCATCCAATGTAAGGATTTCATTCTTAACAAACATGGTTTGTTAGTTACTAACTAACAAACCATTATTAATTTTTGAATAAGTTCATTGTATCAAATTGTTTGTATTTTGTGATTTCTAAATCAACTAGCCTCTTATTGTGACAGATGCTTAACTTAACGTGGCATAACTTTTCAAGATAGCGTCCTTACACTTTCCCTCTTGAAAATGAAAGCTGTTTTACCTTTTGTCTGAATGAAATGAAAACTGTTGGCAAAGGTAATGTTTCATTCATCTTAACTGTTTTAGTTCACTTTTTTTTCAGAAAAAGAAGAGAGTTGTTGTAAAACAGTGGCAATTTTCTGATGAACAACCTCCATGTTAGTCAGTTGGTGACTTCATCAAATTCACCATTTTTTTTTTTCGGTTTTATTTGAAGAAGAAGAAAAGAGAAGAAGTCTATTTAAGAAACATCAGAAGAGAATGGAACTAAAGTATTGTGCAATCTCTTGAATTTAATTAGCATGATTAAGTCACTAAATTAAGAACCATATGTCAAATTAAAATTAGCCACAAGAAAAAATCACCCTTGAGCAAACATACTAGCACAGAACAAGTGATATCACATTTTTAACCACTTTGGTTTAACCAGATTTTTCATTCTTCAGAAGCAGGTGGTTGTTGAGTTGCAGGCTCAAGAGGCACCACCTTGATCATTAGCAACATCCACTCAAACCCTTCAAGGACATCACCCCTTCTAATAGGTAAGGTCCATCATGGCTGCTATCACCTAAGTATATACCATTAACCCCAAGTTAATATATCATAGAGCTTAAAGAATTAGCGTTCAAACATCGTAAGAGAAAATACTAACAAGAAGAGTTTAAGATACTTGCTAGAACAGAGAATAATTGGTTAGTTACTGCTAGGGTATGAGTTTGATATCATCTACAAGGTCGGGGCTTCGAACGGTGGCAGATGCATTGTCAAGGAAGTATGGAGATCCTGAGTTACATGTCTTATTAGAGGTGCTTAATAGAATTCTGAAAACCTATTTAAGCTACTTTGCTTCGAACAGTCGCATTCTAGCTAGTCAAATTCTAGGTGCTTAATAGAAGCGTTCCCGTTTGACCAGGCTTTTTCACGGTCTAAAAACTCCTTTAAAACAAAGTTAAAATAAAGTTTTTTAAGAAAAAAGGTAAAACTGTTTGGTTTCTTTTTTTTTAGTAGTTAAAAGTTGTTTGGCAAAAATATTGTACAAAACTTACTTCTCGGCAATTTATTTCACAAGCACCTCTCTTCAACTCACATTGGAAACATTTTCTTTTATTTTTTAATATTATATTTCAATATGTTTTTTCTTTTCTTTTATTTTATTTTTTTGAACCGGTCCATTTTTTTTAAGGAGGGTCAATTTAATTTTATTATCTTTTTTTTAAGGAAATTTATTATCTTTTTATCACTTATATATTTAATTTCAATATCGTTTAGTTATCACAACCTCGTAAATATTTTTAATCACGCTGTCATTAAATGACACCAAATATTTTTATTCCCATTCTTCAACCTCGCAAATAAACACGCACACATCAGCGTTTAGAGTAATACTTTATGTTCGTCTGTCTGTTTTGTTACGCTAATGCATATATTTTTTTTTTACTGTTGCATAATGCGTATAATTATTTTTATAAAATTTTGATTTTAATTAAAAGTACAAGTATAGATGCCTAAAAAAATTATGCTTATATATATTTTGCACCTTTATATTGTAACAAACTATGCATATCTTTTTCTTATTAAAAAAACTAAACATATCTTTTTCAATGACACTAACAATGTAACAAATATAATATCATATAATATAAATTTCTATATTTTTGAATGACACCAAAAATATGTTATTCTTATAACAAAATTTGTTATAGAATATAATTGAAAAAGAAAATAACCAACTATTCTCTTTATATACACACACATATACACAAAATAATTAAACACACACACACGCATTATGCAACTCTAAATTTTTTTATACACAATAGCATAATAAAAAAACAGACAAACGAACATAAAATATTACTCTAAACGCTAATGGATGTATATTTGCAAAGTTGAAGAAAGGGAATAAAAATATTTCGTGTCATTCAATGACAGCGTGAATAAAAATATTTATGAGATTGCGATAATCAAACGATATTGAAATTAAATATATAAGTGATAAAAAGATAATAAAATTCCTTAAAAGAAGATAATAAAATTAGATGGACACTCCTTCAAAAAAAAATGGACCGGTTAAAAAAGAAATTAAATGGAAGAAAAAACATATTGAAATATAATATTAAAAAAAAAAAAAAAAGTTTCCAGGAGAAGAGAGGTGCTTGTGAAATAAACTGCCGAGAAGTAGTTTTTTAAAGTATCATTCAACAACTTTTGGTCAAAGCTCATTTCATTCAATTTTATGCATTCTAAAAAAAGTATTTTTTTTGGAAGGTACTTTATTGATATTGTGTTTGGTCTAACTTCTCTTTAAAAATGTAGAGAAGCTGATAAAAAAACCGGGCCAAACTATAGGGGAAGTAGATTCAGCAAGTACTGGTGCAGTGGCAGCACCAATATCCCAAATATGCTACTTGGGAGGATACCAGAATTATCATGAGTCAATTTCACAAGTTCAACCTTGAGGACTAGGTTGATATTGAAGGGGAATGTATTTATTAGGTCTATTGAACAGGGTTATAAATGAAGTCTCATCCAAGGATAAGACTCTAAAAGTACCTTAAATCACAAAGGAATGAATATCAATAAGAGTATTTTCCCACTAGATAGACATGAACAACTGAACATATATAGTAAACCAAACTGTAAAATCACAAAGTGAGAAGTACACAATGGCACAAGGAATTCACCTTTTGAAACATCATATGAGAAGTACACAATGGCACAAGGACAAAATCCAGCACTATAGAAATCCTGGGAAACATCTTTGATCAGCTTCTTCTTGGGCGTAGTAGTATCTGCATAATAAAAAGCACATGTGATTCGTTTAATTTCAGCGCGCAATAAAATCAACTTTAATTTCAACACTTGTGAGATAAGTTCAAATTACAGGATATAACATGCTTACATAAATCAAATGGCTTCTCTGGTTGTGCAATCACTTTATTGAGTAGATCAACTAAACTTTGGATAGTTTCTGATGGATTAAATGTAGCTTCCAACGTGTGATTATCAGGAAAACGAACTCTAATTACAGCCTAAAAAACAAGATCAAACCAAATGATAAGATAAGATTACCCCTTGTTGATTTTGTCAATATATATAAAATGGTCAGAAAAATCTAATTACCTTGGTTATCCTTGACCTGCAAGCTGCCACTTCTGCTTCTCTAAGACTTCGAGTCTTCAAAACTTTATCTATACATATAACGCATTTAAATAACAATGTCATGAAGGGGATATTTAAAGGACACATCTCTTGACAACTCAAATACAAGGATGATGATCAATTTTACCTTCCTTTTTAGTAGCCAAGAGTTTGTAATAATCTTTATCAGTCAACTCATAGAACTCATCGGTCTCGTCTTCTTTCAAAATAAATACCAACAACACATAAACTTAATCAGCAAAGATACATTAGAAAGATTCAAAATGCTCGTTTATTTATCGGAGGGCTTAAAAACCGTCAAAGCTAACTTGATATTACCTTTGTTTGTTGTTGCATTTGGTGATGGAGAAAGTGAAGATGTTTCAAAAACACGAATCTCTCGTCCAAATCTTTCTTTCATCTCTGCAATTGTTGCCTGTTGCCGTGTAAAGCCCGATAGTGAAAAAAAAAACGTTAAATGAAGCAAAGGATATAGGGCAAAAAAACAATGAATAGCCTATGTTATACATATTTCTTGTGAAAGAATTTCAAGATATCAGAAAAAGAGGATCCTAAAGAATTATTTTTTTGCTGAAACTTGAAACTGAATTCTTCATAACCAATGTTGTCTATTTATTTCAATTACATTAACAAAAAGGTTGAATTCTTCAACAATCACCCTTTAACACATCATTAATGTTGATTCACAAATAAAATCAAATAAACATAAACAAAACCATGAAAGAAACATGTAATACCGTGGAATAAAGCTGGGTTAATCTTCTCCTTTTGGTTGTTAGAGGAAAAGAGGCTGACATTATGATGATGATCAAAGGGTTGAGATTTGACACGAGACTGAAGAAGGAAGAGAAGAAGAATAACCGGCTTTTGGAGATTCAAAATAACGCGGGACTCATATACATGTGGACTAAAAAAAAGTTAGAATAAGTAAGTATTATGTTAATTTATAGTGATTTTATTTGGACGTATACTTGCTGCTCACACCCCAAAAAATCTAATTTACACCCCAAAATGACCAATATACCCTTTAGCTAAAATATTTTTTTTTTATTTAATTTAAATCCCTTTAATCACATTTCTTTCTTAATCATTCAAACCCCATAAACTTAGTTCACGTATTCATCATCCCCAAACACTCACACCGTTTTTGAAAGTCATCGTTATTTTCACGTATTCATCTCGCAAACCCCGACAAAGCCAGAAAGAAGGACTTACACAATATTTATGAACGTCTTCATCTCCTCGTCTCTTTCTACTCGCGTACTCTTCAATAACATCCAATCACGTAATATAAAAAAATTGATTGAAACGTAGGATAGAAAAACGTGAAATTAATACTAGTTTTTAAAACTATGTAAATTCAGTTTACATAGTTAATGTAAACTGAGTTTACATAAGCAATGTAAACTAAGTTTACGTATGTGTGTATAAATCTGTTCACGCGTACTCTACATAATACATACTTAAACTTAATTTACACTAATTTCTCATAACGAGTAGTTGTACATACCTAAACTGAATTTTTACTAACCTCTCATAGTTAATGTAAACTGAGTTTACATAAGCTACGTAAACTAAGTTTACGTCTGTGTGTGTAAATCTATAAATCTGTTCACGCGCACTCTACATAAGTTGTAAATAAGTAAAATGAATTTACACTAACCTCATAGAGTGAGTAATTGTACATACGTAAACTGAATTTACACCAACCTCTCATAGTGAGTAATTGTACATATGTAAATTGAATTTACACAAACCTCTCATAGTATAATTGTACATACGCAAAATCCAATTATGTTAATAATTGATACTTAATCTTAAATAAATAGAAACTCTTCGATAATGAAATTCATGAGATTCACTGACCTTTATGAATAGAGTATCAATCAAAGAAAAAGATGTTGATTCAATCTTTCATCTTGGTTGCACATCTATGATGGTTTGTGGGTCAAAGGGGGTGAAGGTTCAAAATGATAATGAAAAAAGGGCTTTTATAATTTTACATGGAGAGGACAATTTTGGTATTATTGTAAAATTTTGAGTGAATTTGGGGGTAACTAGGATTATATGGGGTGAGACTAGAAAGAGTTTTTTATTTGCTTTCAACACATTAAACAAAAGAAATCCTGTCCATAGCTCGGTTGGCAGGACAATACATTGTTATAAGCAGAGGTCGGAGTCACACACCTCATTTATTCACCTAAAAAGTGAATTTTAGTCACTAGACAACTTGATAAAAAAAAAAACAGCAATCTTTTCCAATATCACAGACTTGATTACATTTGTTTTTTTATTTCATATATTTAATTAAATAAGTTTTTGATACCTATACATATAAGGAATTTCATTTTTCGTTGTAAAATTTATTATTTATACAGATGCAAACATGTCACTTTTATTTATAAGAGCTAAAATTAAAAAATTCACAATATTAACATGGATTAAAAATTTGGGGCAATTGACCCGATTATTATACTTTCTTTTTAATAAATTTAACTATTATACTGTTATTTTATTTTTAGAAGAATTATTATACTTTTCTTCAACGATAGTTAAGATGTCAAGATTAATAAAATAAAAAAATCGGCAAAGATCAATGTACCAATTTGGACTTGAATACTTGTCAAAAAGAAATTTGGGCCTAAATAGCGGTTTCTAACAATACATGAAAAAATATTTGATTATTATTTTTCCCACCCATTCGCTTCTTGCACGTATTTTATTTTTTATTATAAAAATACTCTTTATTTGGATTATGAAATTCAAATCAAATTGTAGGGATTTTTAGATTCTAAAGTCCGAATTTTATTAAAACAAAAAAAAATGTGTTGTTAATGATGTCAAAGAACTCTGTTGACTGTCGTACGATCCCCGCAAAAAAAATAAAAGCAATTTTGAAGATCGTATGAGCAGTCAACAATGGTCATGATATCATAAAACACCCCTAATTAAAAAAAAGTTAGAAATAAAATGTAAGAACGAATGAGAAGTGAGGAAGGAATGAATATGTTGAAGCGTACGAGGCTATTTATAGCCATAAAGTAATATGATATTGTAACTATAGTAAAAGCAAACGTTTACCAAATCTAAACCGACCAAAAACAACATTAAATACACCATAAACCGTTTAAATACACCATAAACCGTCTGAACCTTTGGTGTAACTCCACCGTGCATAATCAGGGATGGTTTGGATTTTATATGAAGAAATTCTCAGAAATATTTTAGATTATATAATTCGAAGTGATGATGAAAAAGAAGGTGTTTCAAGAGGTTGTTTATTGAGCTAGATCATGCTTACTTTCCAATCAACATATTTCCGACAACAAATATCTAGCTCATAACAACCTCTTCGTGTTCGGATCTGGGGCATAATTTTTCACAGTTCTTTGTTGAGTTTTTAAGACGAGTGATGATGAAAGCGAAGATGTTCATAACAACGATGCTGGAACACATTCCCTCCAACATCACTCATCTTATAACCAACATGATCATAACAACATCTGACAAGGTGTTCATAGTTCTTTGTTGTGTTTTAAAGCAAATGAACCAAACATATATATATATATATATATATATATATATATATATATATA
>Ga0228711_1007934_pt1 | contig 15144 bp, 5 predicted proteins | sample MedpolnodulmetaG_2_FD_177996 | JGI IMG/M metagenome (GOLD analysis project Ga0228711, IMG submission 177996) | Root nodule microbial communities from Medicago polymorpha collected in Santa Monica, California, United States - brown nodules | ecosystem: Host-associated > Plants > Roots > Nodule...
TTTTTTTTGGCTAAGTAGACTTTTCCAAATGACCATGGCCTTGTCTATTTAAAAAAGTATATGGCCTAACGTGGTTCTAATGCAGGCTAGGCTGTGTCAGGCAGCCTGACCTGATTTCACCCCTAATTTGCGGTTGCATTTGATTGAGCATATTGTGAGATTTTGTGCCAGAGATAATTACATGCCCGTCTTCTTTTCATTAATGAAAGTATGTTGTGTCAAGGTATCCGAGGCAGGCGAGAACTTCAGTGTTGGACAGAGGCAACTGTTGAGTCTTGCCAGGGCTTTGTTGCGGAGATCAAAGATTTTAGTACTTGACGAGGCAACTGCAGCAGTTGATGTTAGAACAGATGCACTCATACAGAAAACAATCAGAGAGGAATTTAAATCCTGTACAATGCTCATTATTGCTCATCGCCTCAACACCATTATTGATTGTGATCGGGTTCTTTTGCTTGATGGAGGCAAGGTATGCACTCAATTGTCAATTGACGATTTTAAATAGCTTTTTTGATGCAATGCTTTTCTTTGTTTTGAAAGTTTGGTAATGTTTGGTTGGCATGATGGATTCTTATGATTCAATAGCTGGAAGGATAAAATGATACATAAGAAATTAATTGATGATGCTGTCTCCGGTCTTAAGCCAATATCATTGGGTTGGCCTGGTGGGGTTGGCTTGGGACCTTGAAGTGTGCTCCTCTCAAGGTCTCAAGTTTGATTCTCCCCGCTGCCAATATTGGTGGGCTAGTTTGGCTTAAAAAAAATATATCATTGGAAGTTTTAGTAAGAAAAATTGAACAAGTAATTTTATTTTTTTTATAACTCGGTATCCGATCCAAGGACCGACTAATCCGAGGGGACCAATCCCACTGCCCACTTGCGGGGCCCTGTTCTAAGCCAGAGCAAAGTTCTGTATGGACTTGCCCACTGAAATTGGCACCAAAGGGAATCGAACCTGAGACCTTGAGAGGAGCACACTCCAAGATCCCAAGCGAACCACTAGGCCAACCCCAAATGGGTTTTGAACAAGTAATTGTTACGAATGCAGAAAGGCCTAAAATTTGAATCTAAACCTCTAAACTGACGTTTGATTCGATGCTCTGCACTGATGCCTAACTTTATATTTGAAAGGTTCTTGAATATAATACCCCCGAGGAGCTACTGTCAAATGAGGGTAGTGCTTTCTCTAAGATGGTGCAAAGTACAGGTGCTGCAAATGCCCAATACTTACGCAGCTTAGTACATGGTGGGGACAAGACAGAAAGAGAAGAGAACAAACATCTGGATGGTCGGGGAAAATGGCTAGCTTCTTCTCGGTGGGCTGCTGCGGCCCAGTATGCTCTTGCTGTCAGTCTCACATCGTCACAGAACGACTTGCAACGATTGGAAGTAGAAGATGAGAATAGTATTCTCAAGAAGACAAAGGATGCTCTGATTACTTTGCAAGGTGTTTTGGAAAGGAAGCATGATAAAGAAATTGAGGAATCTTTAAACCAACGCCAGATATCCTCGGAGGGATGGTGGTCATCCCTTTACAAGATGATTGAAGGTATAATTTTGTTCCATCTTTTACACAGCCATATGTGCACTGAGATAATTTACAAATTCTGCTGATGACAGTCTAGCATTTAGAAGGATGATTTTTAGTTTTACATTTTATTATATAACTGTATCGCTTCTGCCCTTGTATCAGGTCTTGCTATGATGAGCAGATTGGCCCGGAACAGGCTCCATCAATCAGATTTCGCTTTTGAGGACACATCGATTAACTTTGATCAAATTGATATGTAAGGAAGGCTACACGATTTAGATGACACAGTTTCCTGTGACTCGTACTCAAGGCTTTGCTAACTATATTTTGGCGATGTAGCTTACAACTGAGCTATGATTACCTTAGAAAATACAATAAATCCTATTGTCTATTTCTTGGAAGAAAATCATTTTTTTTTTTTATTAGCATTTCAAATTTTGATGCCAAAATAAATTTCTCAAACAATAGGTTCTAGATAATTTTGGCATGTTCTTTTACTGTACTATGCTACTTCTGTATATTGTATTGTGCTATTCTTAGCCTTTTTTAAAATCGCTAACGCCATCAAGCGTTTATGAATTTAATTTTTCACGTAACTGCATTTTTTATCTTGTGTCTATTTGATTCAAACCAATGTAGGGGAGTAGAGGAATCTGATTAGATATTTTATTTGATTAAAAAGGATGGGAGAAGATATAACATTTTCTTGATCAGAGTGGAGAGATTTTATCGGTAAATATGAGTATCTCTTCCAACTAAAATTTGAACGTTCTATTTTCCATGTTGTGGTAGCTTATACTCAACCCCCATTGGTAGAGTACTAATTTATTGTTTACAATTTTTTTCTATTTTATATAATGATATTTTAGCGAGTATATTGAAAAATTTATAAATTTTTTTTTTCTTATCTTCAAACTCCTCCAAATTCAAGGTAAATTAAAATTGAGAGGGATTTTGTTCCCCTTTTCCCTCTATTTCAAAATATTGAAAGAAAAATAATTAACATTAATTTTTTATAATTTAGTAAAATATGGACACTACAAAACAAAGGTATGATAGATAAGCTAAACAATTCTCTCGTATATATTAATACGTTAATTATGTTTGTATTTTCTCCCGATTCAAATCTTAAACCTTTAATTCCTTTTTTCCCCTTAGCTCAACAAAGTGAATGACAAAACTACCCTTATAAGAAAATTATATTTAATTTTTAAAATAAATATTAAATTACTCTTTTTAATATCTATCATAATTTTTTAAAAAATAAGGGTAGATTTTAAAATTATCCTTTTCTCCCTTACTCTATTTAATTTTTAAAAAAAAATAGAAAATTACTCTATCATATCATGAAGTGTCATCAAATAGAGGAATAATTTCATACATTTATCTTATCTCCTCTCTTATCTTGCACAACAAACAAACAATTAAAGTCTCTTCTTCCATCAGTAAATATGTCTCTTTTTTATTATATAATATGTATGAGAGACGCAAACATGAAGGATTCTTTACTTTTAGGAAGGAAAAGTCATCTACATTTCTCACCATCTTTATCATCTTTTCTCCTTTCTTTTTTACATTCTCTTCCTTTTTAACCTAAAGGTAGAGAATCCAAATTTGATCGATGTGACGGGGATGGTGTCATTGCTAAAGCTTCGGTTCCGTTGCTTAAGCCTAAAGGAGATCGCTATGTCTTTTACAACGGTTGCGAGTGACGGTGTAGTTCTGTTATTGTGGGATCTTGTGCTTAGCTTTATATCTATTTTCTTCTTCAACAAAACAACAACGTCATGTCGCACTTATTATTAGTGGCTCACTTTTCAAGCTCTTTTTTTGGGTACAGACCATTTGCTTTTTGTCTCGTCTAGTCACTTTCCTTGTTGTGAAGATCAAAGCGTAGTTAAAAAAAGTTGGACCCATGAATGCATTAAGTGACGTTCATTTATAATCTTGTAGGGTGAATTGCAGACTCAGACAATCAATAATTTTATATGAAAGGTAGTAGCACTTATGTCACACATTATTTACTCGTTTTTATTTTCAAATTTCTTGTACTATGAAACTCCTTTTAAGAATTTTTAAGTTGACTTGGCAGTTGGCAATTTATTTCATGAAAACCATTTCTCTGATTTTTTTTTTCTTAAAAAAATTGGACTTAATAGGTTAATATTTTATTAATAGAAGGATATGAAATCCTTTAACAAAGTTAACAAAAATCAGTGCATGGTTAGTTGGACTTGGTTGTATGAATAGAACAAAAAGAGTCATTCTCGATTTTATATTTAGTATAAAAATGAAGTGTCATTCCCGTGTTTGACTAGTTGATTGGAATGTGCATGATTGAAGTTGTAGGAAGGAATAGAGATATATTCCACCACAATAGCATTCTAGTAATTCTTGTTCCATTTTATTTTGCTAGCACAGCAAATAATAGGATATAAATAGTAGTATTACTATGTAATGTAATTGACTAAATGTGATCGGGTACTAAAAATTTCATCGCAAAACCTTTCAGGCCTATTCAACATTCTTTTCATGCTTTGAAACCTAACCTTTTTTTTTGGAACATCTTTGCCCAATATTAGACTGAATAAATTAGACTTATATATATCGAATTTTTACTAAATAAAGTTATTGTGCTTGTCTTCTTTCCTATTTATATTGAACAGAAAACAATATTTTTCCACTTATTCCCATTCTCCTAAAAGCTTTCCATCCAACCAAATATGTTTATTCTATGTTTCAACTTTTAAGAGTTTTTATTTTTTATTTTTTATGTTGCCATCCGGTTCATAAAGGAAAAAGACTCTAGTAATTTATAGTAGCCTGATCAAAATTTAAGAATTACACTACCCATAACTCAAATTCGATTATTTCAAATGATTTGTCCTTGTATAAAGTTCATTAAGCACATAAAATCAATCATTTGGTTTTCGAGAGCTAATCCATTGTTTTAAACAAAATCATTTAATTTCTTTATAATTAAACAATGATTAGTCACTATAGCAGCATATTACTCCCTCTAACCTATATAAGAAATATTATTGTGTTTTTTGTCCTAATTTTAAGGAAAAAAAATCATAAGTTAATGAGGATACATCACAAATGAGATTTTTTTTAAGAGGAAAAGTAAATGAGATGGTGACCGTTACATTTAAATATTTTCAAATATAAATTTATCACCCTCTCTTTTATTTGAAACATTTTGCTATGCTAACTTGTGGCCTTTCTTTGCTAATGAAATTTTGTGTGCTGTACATATCATTCATTCTTTTGATTGAATATATATCCTTATCAGTTTATCTTTTCTGGTACGGTATTCCTAAAATAAAAATAAAAACTATTTTGGTACGGCACTCATATCTTTAAGTTCATTGATTTATTCTTGATCAACAAAACAATTTAAATGGTTCCAATTTATATGAGTTCATGATATGATAAATTAATACGAATTTGTTACTAAATTTTACAGATATGATAAGTTGCTATCTGTGTGACACATTTTGTCCAATTGTCGGCCCATCAAAACAGCGGGAATATTGGTGGCTGCTTTCGATCTCTCACATATAAATGATGTTTCCTTACAAATAGTTCTTTGATTCTTCCACTATATAATCATTTTTTTAGGGTGAAGTCCACTATATAATCATAATCATAATCATTTGGTTTATAATCATAATATTCTCTGAATTTTAAATGTTTGAGGTCTTTTTTATATCAGTGAAACGAGGAAACCTGAAAGATAGATAGCTCAAGTCATTAAGTGATTAATTTAAATGATTGTGTTTTGAGTATTTTAGTTTGGAACTTTTATTTTCAAATTCAATATGTCATAATAAGATTTATCACAATATATAATTCAAGTTAAAATCAAAATCAACGAAAAATAAGAACATAGGAAATAAAAGTTATAAAACTGATCTACTTTGTAGATATTGTTAGGAAGCATGTTTGACCCCCTCAAAAAAAAAGGAAGCATGTTTGACTCCAACAAAAGAAAAATAAAATGAGAGAAATACTGAGCTTGTAATTGATAGATTGAAGAAGCGGATTCTATAAGTGATAGATTCACCTCATATAGATCTTAATTCTTAAAGATAACTAATGTAACCAACTCTAACTAATCATAAATAACTTGTAAACTATTAACCAATATCAAACTAATTTTAATTAATATTGTTATATATAATTAGATATTTATTAGATACTGTTAGATGTTAGAGTGAAAAATGTTAGAAACACTATCTTTCTATCCCTTTTTCTAAAACTCGCTTTCTTATTAGATAAAACTCATGTGTGTGTATTATCACTTTACATGGGATTCAGTTCTAAAGTGTGATACCAACATGAATTTCATATAATAAGAAAGTGGGTGTTAGAGAGTGTTAAAAATAGAGTGTGCATAACACTCATCTTGTTAGAGTTTGTTAAATGTACAAGTTGGTTAGTATTAATTAAAAATAGTCCCTTTTCTATGTGAAATTTAGGTTTTTTTTAATACACTCTTCAGGCTCATCACTACTGATATTGATATGTGTATATAAATGGTACGTGGCCTTTAACCAATATATATAAACTCTAATACCACGCTCGGTAAAGCTCACTAAATAACTAAACTAACAACCTCTCAAAAAAAACACTAAACTAACAAACTTTTAGCTAATTTTTCTAAGAGTATATCAAACAATATACACACATATCTAATCTAAGTATATAGTAAAACAAATGATTCTACGCGGATGTTAACAAAAATATTCTAGTACTATATCAGTGGTCGGCAATGATTCCAAAAACTATAGTACTCACATAATGTTAGGTCTCAGGTTAATAGTTTTAGGTTCTCAATTATTGTATAAAACTGTATGTCAGTAAGATAAAAAACCTCAGAGTTGCTTGACAAAATGACAAACTCTCTAAAACAGGTAAAAGACAACAAACGAATTAATAAAGGGACCACAAATATTTTTATGTGTGGATTAGCATAATTTGGAGCCACTAATTATACTCTTCATTAGTACCTATACCTTGTGGAAATCTGTGGTTTAGCTAGATTTTTTAGGGCTAGTTATTGATTTGCAATCTCTTGTTTTGCTAAATAAGATAACTTAGTGGATATCATTTTGTCAGCTAGCTGATAATGGTGTATACCCTCCACATAGTATGGTTTGGATCCTCACCCAATTCAATTATTGGTTTTAACTATAGACGACAGAGTCAGGAATTAAACTTATGAAGATCGAGTTTAGTATAATTTAGTCAAAAAATTAAATTTCAAATGTATAAGATGTGCAAGAAATTTAAAAAAATTATAAAATATATTAAAACTTAACACGTTTGAACAAATAGAAAAAGAGTTTGTCGTATCACTATCTCAATCAATATATAATAATTTGATTTACCGATTTCATTTAATTTTTAACATAATTCATCAATAGTGGACAACATTTGAAAATTGAGACTTTTAAATACATTAAACTCATAGTGTTGCTACTCATTTCAATTGAATCTTTTCTTCAAAAGAAAAATCTGAAGTGTAAACTATTTTAACATGATTACAAAGTCGTCAATATTTAATGGTTTGAATGCATCATTGAGATTTAAAGTTGCAAATTTATAAGAAAATATAAAACATCGAAAATGCAAACGTATGAGAATGAATTCATGTTGAAGTCCTAAATAGTGAATCAATAGAAATGATTGAGAGTGCGCAAACAAAATCGCAAGCAATGAGTTGAAATTTCCAAGCAAAATAGCAATGAGAAATAAAAAATTTAGATTGTTAAGGATTAAGGTTCTTTTATAAATTACAGACAAAACAACACTTTCTTTTTTCGTTGTTAAAGATTCTAGTTAAGGAATAGTGCAATGAAACCCAAAAACTTAAGTGCTTCATACTAAATATATTTTGTAAGAAAAGAGTTCATTATACATTATACAGTATCAAATAAATTTCATAGACAAAAGAATAATAGCATATTATATAAATTGCTTTTAAAAAAAGTTTGGAGGGATCATGACCTCTCTTGTTCTCATTCTAGCTATGTCCCTGATTTTCCTATACCTAACGGTTAGGCGTACGAGCTTTCTTTGCCTTGGAAAATTTTAATTAATGGAATCTTCTTTTTGGTAATTTTTTTTTATTCCAACCTTCCATATAGTGCACACTATCAACACAACTCATTCTTCCAAATATGATATCACCAGATATTTCCACTATAAAGCTATACTTCAAAATTAACATTTTAAAATGCTTTCAAAATTAATATATTTAACTCAAAATTAAGCACTCATAAGTCATACATCCGAACACACACAAAAATACAATTTTCTACAATTAAATAAATTGTATGTGATAAACAGATGGTCATCTAAGAGAAACGATATTTGAACATCCATTTTTTAACAACTTTTGTGATAGCTCTCTCTCTCATACTCTCGTTATATTTTTATTCTCTCTTCCTTTTTCTCTTCTATTGTTATTGTCCAATAAAAAGAGAGGAAAAAATGTTGTCACTAAAAGTTGTTGGAAAATGGATTCAAAATATCATTCCTCGTCATCTAAATCTTTATAAATTAATTTTACATGTTCTGTCAAAAAAATATTTAATTTTTAGAAGAAAAAAATTATAATATTAGTCTGTTTTGGTACTGAACTTTGGAACTAAATTTGTGGAATGAATGTATAATATTGTGCTATAAGTTAAACAGGATGAAAGTATCTGGACATTTAAAGGTCACATCAAGATTATATTAGGGGATATGCCCCCCAATTATATGATAATTATTACAGGAAAATTGAAATTGCAGTCCTCAAAGTGATCAAATTGGTTGCTAAGCATTTTTTTTAATTAAATAATATAGTGGCCGGAACTCACACATTTTAAATATGGAGATATGGGACGTCGAGGTTCGAACTCCCTACATATATTATGTAGTATTGTCTTAATTAACTGAACTAAGTTTAGGTACACTGGTTGCTAAATTAACTACCACAGAATTACATATTAATTCAAAAATATAAAGGAAGGTCGGGCCTGGTGAATGGAGTTAAACTTCAACAATGTGATGGATTAATTAATATTTGAATTCTAATCGAAAAGTTTATCTAAGAATAAATTAGTCTATGTTAATTTTGGCTCATATTCAATTGATTGATAGTTAGTTACTGATGCCACCGTGGACAAAATCATCTTAATTTCTCAGCAATACAAAGACTCATACTAAGGCCTTTTGAGCTTATGAAAAATAGCATATTTAAATAAATAAGCTTTTATTTTAATATATAAGCTCTCATTAACGAAAATTGTATCTTCATAAACGGTTTTTTATAAACTACCTTAAAAACTTATAAATAATACATAAAAACTTATTTATTTGCATAAGCTGTTTTATATAAGCTCTAAAATAAGCTAATCCAAACGGATCCTAAATCATTCTCTTTTATGGTTTATTCTCTCACTAAATCATAAAATGTGTTCACATTTAATTTTGTTCTTTTTCTTTTAATTTTTTATACTAAAATAAATTACTCTCAATTAATTTTGACTCAAATTCAATAGAATGACTCATACTAATCCTATTGGGACAAATAAGTTCATATTGACTCATTTCTACTAAAAAAAACTCTCTCAAACATCTTAATTTATCATCAATAGAATGACTCATACTAATCCTTCTCTTTAATTTCTCATCAATAAAAGGCCTAAAATAAACCATATTAGTTCTCTACTGTGAAATGAAATGCCTTTTAAAACATGATAAACCTAATAACTAATTCGTTGTACTTGTGCTAATGAGCTCTTCTCATTACATGGTGGTTCAAATTTTGTCCTAAACCTCCCAAAACAAACAAGCTTCATCAATACTGAATGTTTAGGTTCCCCATTTAAACAATATGCCATGGCCCCATGGCACTAACAAATACCACTTGATGCACTTTTTGCTGCTCTTTCCTAAAACATTAATTCCCATCCCTAACAATCGTGGGTCCCTATGCATCAATTTCTTCTCAATCTATTTCCAACAAAAGGATGAGGGTGTTTGTCAAATAATTCAAAAATTATGTACTAGCCTTTTTAGAGAATTGTTATTTTCCATTAATGGGACCCAATAAATATCTCAATCAAATATTGTTCATGGCACGCTGTTGTTACCAATCAATATAACATGCCATGTATACACTGTTTTTTTTAATGGCCATGTGGATATTTAGTAATCAATCTAATCTGTCTACTTTCTGTTAAATATGTTGCTTTCCGTTACTAAATGAACACGATATTTAATTGACATCAACTTAATTGTCATTTGTTTGTACTCACAACAACTTACATCAATATGTCACTAGAACTAAAATCAGTTCAATTAACAACTAATCAAGTACTTATCTTTCAAAAAACTACTAGTACTTAATTAATAATATATTGTTCAGAAACAATTTAAAGTTATTAATCGATTATTATTGTAATTGATATTGTTTTTCAGTTTAGGTCAAAAGAAATTACTAATCAAGAAAGAAAGAAATTAAAAATTGTCATAGAAGTCAAAAGTCCTATCTCGACCGATAAATTTTTTAGTTAGAGACTGAACCTCAGATATTTCACATGTGTCTGAGTTTCCATTCATCTATTTAAAAAAGAGAAATTGCCTTGAACTATGCACATACTCATAAGATTTAATTATAGTTTCCTTATTGAGGTCAATGTAAAGGGTCAAAATGATATAGGGCAAGACTTGCCCTATGAGTGAAATATGAAATCGCATCTCTACGTACCAAACTATGATAAGTTGATTACCTCACTTGGAATAAAATGGAAAGAAAATTTTGTCCACGACAAAAATAGAAAGAAAATATGAGAAATGATAGCAACACAACCTCTAACATTCACTTTTCATCAAATTACTTTTTATAAACATAAATTATTGAAATTGTTAGGTTAGACGCACGCAGTAATCATAATCAAATGTGTGTGAGTTCACTGTTATTACTATTATTTCGTCTATCTATAAAATATTCATAAATATACCTCTAAATTATCATATTCAATTTCATTTATTTATCAATATAAATTTTAAGCAATAAAAAAATATTGAAAAGTTTGTGTTGAATAGTGTATTCGTACGAACATTGATAAACCAAATCAAACCCATTAGGGCATAATCAACACTAATGTAGAACCCAGAAAAAGAATAAATTAGGATAAAGAATTAATTGAGGACCACAAAATCATCACACAACTTTTTCTTTTCAGCATTTTTTATTGTCTAATTCTCTCCACAAAACACCTCGTCCTTCAACTACCACATCCAATGGTGACATAGTGTTTAATTTGTTGATTTCATGATCATATGCTAATAAATTATTGTCAAGCTAAATATCGACTAAACAATCTACAAATTAAAGCAGCAGAAAAGGGAAAGAATTGAAAATTTTAAAATATATTTACTCATAAAATAATATCGAAAAATCACCCCAAAAAATAAAATAAAACATATCTGAATCATTATTTTTCTGTTGTTTATCATCATTCTGTACAGAAAAAGGTAATAGGACCACAAGATTATTGCCTCAAAAAAAGGACCACAAAATTATAAGTAAACAGTTTCTTTATTTGATTTTGTCTAGCAATAGTTGTTTTTCCCGTGAAACACTTCTTGTCCATAACTGAATCCCTCGAGAACATCCTATTATGTCACACACACACATATAGTCTATACTATAGGTTATTTACTCAACATAATCTCAAACTCTAAAACCTAAAGCTCATGTTGATTTCGGTGGAACACCAACAAAAATATTTAAACAATTAGTTTCGAAGCAATGAATTATATTAGACTATTAGTCACCAAGTGCAAGGAAAGAGATTATTGATCGGTGTGCAAAGAGAATCACCAATTAACGATTATGAATATGCAGTGTTCATGCAAGGGTGCAAAACCCTAGCAGAGCTAGGTCAAAAACCCCAATAGGATTCTTCATAACAATATGTAAAATCAAACATTGTCTTCAAATTTAGGCTAAAACTTGAAGGAATGGAAAGGGTGATGGTATCTTGAAGGAATGGAAAGGGTGATGGTATGTGTGTAAGTAAAAATTCACCCTACTTTACGGAACGATATCAAATTGTCAAAAGTCTAAATTGTTTAAATATTTTTAGCATACGTAAACTACACCAAAATTTAGCGGGGTTAAACAAACGGGGTTTTTCATGTTTATTTTTCTATGCTGGATCATCTAATTAAATAGCATGCTTATCAGCTTGTTTGATCTAAGTATCAAAAGATCCAAGTTAGGGGGATGTATTGGATTAAGATTCTAAGGGATTTTAAAAGATTTTTTAATTATGAAAAAGTTTTGTGGTATTCAATCAAAACTCGTTGCAATTTAAAAAAAAGTCTTGTGGTGTTCAATCAAGACCCTTTGTCATTTTAAAAAAGTCTTGAGGTATTCAATCAAGACTTTTCATCACTTAAAAAAAGTCTAATAGTATTCAAAATCATCCAAATTTCGAAGGATTGTTTGATAAATTAGATTTTGATGGATTTTGTGGGATTTTCTAGTGAAATTTTAACAAGAAAAAGTCTTTCATGAAGACATGAGATTTCTTGGGATTGTTTTTCTTTTAAAAGTTTACTCTCTCTTTCTTATTCCTTCTCTCTCTCTCTCTCTCATAATAAAAATTAAAAAATAAGAGCTTGTATTGAGAATATTATCATAGAGAGTGTGTTGTAATCATTTATTTTCAATGAGTTCTTAAAATTCATAAAATCTTTTGAAATCTTATACATCCATAAAATCATTTAAAATCTTATGATGTAAATCCATTGAAATCCAAATTGAAAATCCTGATAGTCTTTTAAAATCATGAAAGTCACTAATTTCCTACAAAATCTTTTAAAATCTTTAAGACTTTTTTAAGAAATTGTCCTTTAAAATCCTAATTCAATACACCCCCTTAGATATATTTTTCTTGACCAAAAAATACAGAGTTAGATTTTTTATTGATTACAATGAGGGTATCTAAGCTACTGCATTTCACCCCATGCCTATGTTTTTTCAGCCAAATACTGAGTTAGGAAGGTTATGACCTTTTCGAGACTTTGTTTAATGTGGGTATAAGTAAAATAAATAGTATGCATTAGCTACAATTTTATCATATATATCTTTCGATTTAATTGTGAAATTTATTAATTTAATGTTAAAAATTATTTTATACAAATGCAAGACTTAACTCACTTATCATAAATTAGCCTATTTTTTATTAGTCAAATACACGTTCATGTGTCCCGTTGAAAATATTTTCGTACCAATTAACATTGATGTATAGAAAAATTGATTGAAAGAGACATATTGTATGTAAGATGTGGGGAAAAAAAAAAACTTCAACTATATTTAACTTGTGCCCTTAAGGGCAAGTTAGCATGACCCTATCAATTATAGTTGAAGTTGCTAAAAAAAACATGGAAAATGTTAACTTGTACCCTAGTGACACAAGATAAGAAATCAAAGGTAAAAATAAAATCTTAAAAATTGTGTATTTTTAATTTCAAAAGCCTTAAATTTATCTTTTTAACTTGTGCATTTATTGATTAATTCTTTTTTTAGCTTCTCAACTTGTCTCGTAAGGGCACAAGTTAAAATAACCATTATATAAATCATTAAAAAAATATTCGATGAATAATGTTTATAAATTTGAAAAAATATTCAATCATCAATATTTAAACGGTTATTATATTTCAATTCATCCACATAAGCATTGATCAAGTCAATATAATCTATGGGGTCTCACTTTTGGAAAAATGGTTAACTTGAAAGGTAAAAAAAAAATACTATTTTCAGACAAAAATATGAAGCCAAAATCGTCGAATTTTAAAACTTTGGCCCCAAAAGTGCATTTATAATATGTATATTTATCTAGTCTGGTTACAACAAAAAATAAAATAATCAAATTCAAATCCAAATTCAAGTGTATATTTGATTTCAATTTTGGAAGGGCTAAATTTGATTATGGTCAAGTATAACCGATTTTGACATGTTTAAATATTCTAAAGTAAAATTGATTTTATTTGAAGTAAAACTTATAGTTTTAGATTTCTACATTTGATTTTATCTTTGATTTTATTGGTCAATTCACTTTTATTCAAATATACCCAAACATAAACTATTTTATGATCAATTTTTTTTTACCAAGATAGTATTAATATAAAGTTTTTATTACCGTTTTAATGGTGACTAATCTCTATTAAGAGAACCTGTGAAGTACACAATTTGGGTTCTTTTATCACAAACATATTCTTTTCATATGTATGAGAAAAGAATCGAACATATGTTCACAAACTTAAGTTTAAAGAGCTCAAATCATTCACCACTTAGACCAATTCATTTTTAACAACGAAAAAATTAAATATATCAATTTTCACATCCACGAAACAAACTAACACAATAAATCACAATATTTAATTTGTATCAAGTTCAGTATACTCCATGGACTAAAATCTAAGGTTGCAACACAATATACGATGCACCAATACAATACTGACACGAAAATACGAAGGAAAAAAAAATGTAAGGTGTGGAAGGAAGCAAGAATTTGGTGCTGAGGAAGAATGTGTGGGTTTGAAAGAGAGAAAAAATGAGGCAGAAAGAAGAAGATTCCCATGCAGATGTACTAGTACAGTAACTGAATAATGAATTGTGAAAGGATAGGTCAGGTCACAAAGTTACTCACAACAACAACATCTCTTACATTGGGGCCTAAACCGTACTATAGGTTGGACCTACTGCTGTTGACAATGTTTTTAAATAATTTAGTTAATGGTTTGTTTGGTTGGTACTTGTGTTGCGTCCAAAACTCGTCACCCCCCACAATTTACTCTCTCAAAACTCACAACCATAAATAAAAACTAAACTATGCTTGCTTTGCTTAAGCATTGGAATGTGCATTTTTGGTTCAACATTATCACCAACTATGTCTGATGTCTCTGAAATCTATCTAGGCTCCATTGTCATTCAATAGTCATATCTCAGTGTGATATGACTCTCACTGTCCACGGCCCTCCCAGACCAGCTATTCATTCCCCACACTCAATTGTGGTTCTTGTTCATCTAATTATTACACTAATTATTCCTGTTTTTGTCATCTGTCTCTCTATTTTTGTTTTCCAATTTCAAAATCATTTTTTGTTGTTCTAAATAGCTAAACAGTCCTCAGGTAATGAGGGATTCCAAATTGTTATTTGTTAAAGGTTTTGTTATACAGTACATACCAAACAAAAAGGCAAATTAGTCTATATCTCTTAGAATTACGTTGCAGCGAACCTTGAGACTCAACGTAAATTAGTAACTACTGTGTTCATATGCATTGGAAAAATACAATACAAAAATACAACACCTGGGCTATTGGATACAATAAGAAAGCTATTGGATGCAATAAGAAAAGTTAGAGATGAACTCCAAATAGACTTGAACTTTAAAGGAAAACAGACAACTATTGAATCATATTTCAATAGAGTGTAATATTTTTTTTTCCAGTTTCTATGAATTATTAATTTATGATTTTCTTGGGACCGAAAATTATAAAGGGATCTCCCGAAAAATTATTATCTTATTATTTTATCGA
>Ga0228711_1007935_pt1 | contig 15142 bp, 8 predicted proteins | sample MedpolnodulmetaG_2_FD_177996 | JGI IMG/M metagenome (GOLD analysis project Ga0228711, IMG submission 177996) | Root nodule microbial communities from Medicago polymorpha collected in Santa Monica, California, United States - brown nodules | ecosystem: Host-associated > Plants > Roots > Nodule...
AATTAGATTAGAAAGTAGATTTATATAAAATTAGGGTTTATGGCTTGGTTTGATTGAGATTACGTCATTAGACTTATCCAACAATCCCAAGACAAGAAAGGTCTACTCACTCATGATCATCGTAGCAATAGAAGAGGAGAAGAAGAACATAAAATAAATAACAAGAAAGTAAAAGAAGAACTTTTATTAAGAAAGACAATTGTCACTGTTGTATTCCAAGAACAAAAGATGATTGTTGTGATAGCTAGTTACTCTATTTATAGCCTACAAAGACTTAAGCCCTAAGAAATATAACAATAAAATGCTCCACAAGAAACCATGGGCTTTTAGGTCAGAAGTAGGCAAATAGGTAGCTTGTCTGGAAAGCAAAAAGCAGCAAAAGAAGACTCTGAAGGGTGGCACGGCCATGCCACTGGGGGCACGGGCCGTGCCATGTCTCTGACTTTGGGGGTGACATATTTTTGTCCCATATTTCGTATTTTCATCCCGAATCTGTTCCTAATCCTCTTTCTTTTGCTCCAAGACTGAATCTTCAGATATTTGTTCCTGAAATATAATTATTTGCAATTGAAGTAAAATAGCTCAAAAAGGAAATAATATTTAAATAAAACTAAATCAAATCTAAATATAATAAACTCAAATAACATATTAAAAATACTAATTTATTGACTTATCAGAACACAAGCTGCTTCTGAAGATCGAAAATGAGAATCTTCTACCAAAAGGTGGTGGTGGAGATCAACCTTCACTGGATCACATAGTGTTTCTACACTTGTTCATGACCTAGGAGAAGGAAAACGTGCCCAAGTACATCTTCAGGCACATGATCAAGATACTAAGAGAGAGCCAAACAATCAAAAGATCCTGGATTCCCTATGGTAGACTCATTTCAAAAATCCTTCATCAAGGAGGGATTTTGAGTGCTTTGAGTGAAACAAAGATCTTCACTAACAAAGAGCTTGACACTGTAACATGCAAGATAATTAATGGGAGCACTCTGAGGCACATGAAGCTGATCAGAAAAGAGGATTTCAAGAAGCTGGAAATAGATTTGAAGGAATCAAATGTTGTATCCAACCTGATGGAAGACTTTCCTCCTATCTGCATGCAAGACCCTCTGGATGTTAGAGTTAACTTCATCCTGAAGCACTATGAAACAACTAGAGAAACTATCAAGATAGAAGATGTTCCAGAGACAATGTATGGTGGTGCTCTTTCTGTTACTTCCAAAAGGAAAAGGAAGTTAACCAAGGAAGAATACCTTTCAGAAGCTGAAGATGATGACGAAGCTTCTGAACATCAGAAGAAGAAAGCAAAGAAAGCCAAAGTTGCTCCTCAAGTAGTAGCAACTGGTTCTGATAGGCCATCTATCCAAGAAGAAGTTCAGGACCTAGACCCTGTTAAGGTTCTGAACAAGAGAACAAGGAGTGGTAAATCAGCTGAAACCTCTCAGCCTCAGTCTGCTCATTCAACCATTCCTAAGAAGAAAAGGAAGATAGCCATCAAGAAACCGAAGGAAGCCAGTCTTGCAGAAGAAGAAGAAGTGGCAACTGGTTTGGTAACCAGAGAGATTAGAAGAAAGAAAGTTGCAGAAGAAGCTACTCTGCAGAAAGCTAAGGAAATTGCTCAGGAGATTGGTGCTCCTGCTGAACAATTGCTCAAGAAGTAAACTATTGAAGCTGCTCGACTGGAAATTGAGCTTACTGAGGATCTTCAACAGTTGGTAGTGGCGGATGAAAGAAAGGCTATTGAAGATGTTCAGAGGGAGGAAGCGGCTACTTCAGAAGTTGGTGCTTTAGAAGACACTCAAGGTAATACTGATTCTCTACACACTGCTAATATTATTGAAATAGAATCTAGTTCAGCCTCACATTCATACTCAACCTCCACCTCAAACTCCTCTGATTTAGATGATGTTCCCTTGAACAAAATCTATACAACTATAAACAAAAACCTTTCACCATCCACCAAACTCAAGAAAAAGCCAAGTGATGAAACATTTGAGCCCATGTATCCATCTGTTCTTGAAAGAATAGGTGAGATGTCTCAAATGAGAGTAGATGTATGTGCCAGACTACCTGCTGATCATCGTCTTCAACCACCTATGATTGAATGCATTCAATCTATTCCTACTGATGTAGAGGGTGTTGATGAACCAGCAGGGCCTGAGTCTGCAAATATCTCTATATCATCACATCCAAAATCAACCACCCAAACAACTGAACCCTCTGTGTTAGATGATTTGGTAAATCATTATTCAGGAGAATTACCAGGTTATGAGCCAAATCAAGAGAAAGCCTCTGAAGTAGCTTCTGATGGAGTTGCTTTAGAAAGCCCCCAACAACAAGCACCAAACTCACAAATGGTCTCAACCACCTGTACTGAAATTATCATTCATCCTGAACAACTGCCATACCATCTCAATGCAACACACTCTAACATTTCCTTTGGAATTGCATTGAGAAATCTAGCAAAGAAAATAAAAACTGTTCCTGAACAACATGTTCCTGAACAAGTTCTTACTGAACAGTTTGAGTCTCAAACCTCCAATGAACAGATTAATGAACCTGACTTTATGATCATATCATATTCTTCTGATGGTAAGGATGAGCAAACTGATTCTTGGTTCATACCTGGATTTCTTAACAAGTTTGCATGTTCATCCTCTACCATGATCTCAGAGTCTGTTCCTGATCAACCAGATGAGACCAATACTCTCTTAACTGAACCCATCCTAGCTGCTGAAACCTTTACAAATGACCAACCCTCATCTTCAAACCAAGCTGCCATACCCCAATTTTTGACCTAAGACACCACTGACACGTGTCGTTGGACCCTACATTCATACGCTGTCTGACCCCGATCGGTCTCTGATTTTCAGTGAAAAAATTCGGCAGAGAGGTATTTTAAAATACCTCATTTTAGTTTTGAGTCGGGCCCTCTTCTCTCTTTATTTTTGTTTTTATCTTAGATGTAATTTCCATCTTTTATTTTAGTTTTTAATTAACTTTGTATATAAAAATCTTTATTTTCTTTTTTAATTAAAATTTCAATACCTTTTTTTATTATTATTATTATTTGTTTAGTCTTCATTTTCTTTTTTTGTCCATATCCAAATAGTCCCAAATCCAGAAATTCTCATCCCAATCCAAGCATAGTCTGCCGTGTTTCAGTTCCAAAATTCAGCAACAGATTCATTTTCCTTCTGCACAAGCCAGGGATTCGGTTTCCTCTAAACCTGCACTATAAAACCTGAACCTGCACACACACAGAGGGGGGCCGAAATTTGCACAACTAAAAACCTGCGCACAACACAATTCAAAACACACAGAATCGCGACATAAGCCATAACCGATCCAAACATCACCATATCAGAACCCACAAACCCATCACAATCGTACAAGACAGCCAGACCCATACAATCAACCTGCACAAAAGACCAGTCACACAAAGAAACACACAGTAGCAGAAAGGGAAACGATCCAGACCAACAATCGACGGATCCACCATCAAAATCACAAGTCCGAATTCGCAGAAGTTACCTCAAATCGGAAACAGATCGTGAATCAGGAAACAAATACAACAACAAAGAGGTAGTCCTCCTCTTTTCATTTCTGTTTATAAGTCTAGGCTTTTAGTGTGAGTGTTTGAAATTTTGAGTATCGATTTAAAAATAGAAAGGAAGAGTAGAAGAAAAGAGAACCAAAAAATTTAAAAAAAAAATAAGTTTAGGGTTTCGGCGTGGTTGCGCCGCCGCACCGGCCAACCACCGCTGGAACCACCTACCTGCCGCCGTCTCCCTCATCGGAAGGGATGAATACTCGCCGGAAGACTCATAAAAAAGAAGAACATGTGAGAGAGGGAAGTGAAGAGAGAGAAAGTGAATTGCAAAATGAGAGATTTCTCTCTTGCAGCCTTTATATAGGCTCTGTTAATCCGGTGCATATGGGTGCATGGTCCTACTACGCACCCTCGCATCTTGAACCCCTTTGATTCCATCAGATGGCCTTCTGTGCTTTCCCTTATGATCAGACCAGGGTCGTTCGATTAAATCAACGGCCTAGATTCATTTAGGCTGACCTAACCCAACCCGGTACTCAACAAACCGACCCGGTTTGGTCCAGTTGCCTCCTTAAGCCCAACTCCTTGTTTCTTTATTTAGTTACGCTCCCTGATCACTGTTGCACCCCCACCTTGTGATTAAACCCATTTTTATTTTAAGTTTTGCATGAATTTTACTTTATTTATGTCATTTATTTTACCGCAACGATTTTAGAATGTAATCTAGTCTTGATGTAAATAATTTACTTTTCTTGTCATTTATTTTCTGCAGACTTTAGAATGTATAATAGGTTTTATGTAATAGCTTTAGGTGCTGTGTGCGTGTATGTTTACCTTCTATGCTTGGTAGTTTAGGTTAAAGGTCCTCGTGGTGGTCCAACACCACGATGAGGTACATACGCTTTACTTTCCTTGCTCCGTTAGTTTACTTTTAGTTTAATAATTATTCAAAAAAACATGCAAATTGTCACAAAAATCACAAAAACGTTTTTACAATAAACCTTGATCCCAAATCAAGTGACCTCTTTATTTTTATTCTTTCATAAATCAAAATTGCAATCAATCTTAATCATATTTCAAGTCATTTTCCCTTAACACAAAAAACACAAACAAATTTATTTTGCCACTTGGCTTTTCATTTCAAAACCTTTTTCAAAACTAATAAAAAACACCAAACAAATCAAACGTCAATTTCTACCCCGAACTACGAGGTTTTGATCCCTCACGGGTACGTAGGCAAAGGACACTCGTCCTTCCAAATCAATAAAAAAATGTAGATAAATAGGTCTCTTTTTCCTTTACCACTTTAATTCCTGTTTTTCAATAGCAAGCAAGTTATAGCACAAAACGTTAAATAAAACCAAGAGGTTCCCGTAGAGTACTACGGACATAAAGGGTGCTAATACCTTCCCTTTATGTAACTAACCCCCGAACCCTAAATCTCTTCAAATGAGTGTTTCGAACTTTTTTCCCCTTTTTCTCTTAAAATTAAATGTTCGGTCGTGATCTCCAAAAAATGACGCGACAGAAATGGCAACTTCACTGGGGACCCCCCTAAGAGGGTTGATCCTAACTTGGCTTTATTTAATTCGTTGTGCTCTAACTTGCTTAAAAAAAAAGAAGAAGATGGAAATACGTGTACATATGTCTTTTTCCTTCTTCTTTCTTCTTCCAAATGTGAGTGGTGAGATAAGTCCTACACCCGGGCTTGAGTGATATATAAGATAGGACGGGGTACAATCGTAGTGCCATACCAGGAGCGGTCATGTGATATGTGTGCATCTGATATAACTCCACTCAACGTAGGTCTCAAAAGTAATAGATATGTCGTCATGAGCAGTCGTGATAAGCATTATTATTTTTGAAGTCCGTCAAACGTTGAGAACCTTTAGATCACCCTTAACCCATCTTGGCCTTTCTAGGACGTAGTGCGGTGGCTAAACCAAGAGCAGTCTTGAATTTGGTTGATACGATACTACACTCAAACTAGACTTCCTTGTGAATGTTATTGGACTAGGAGCGGTCCTATGCACCGATATATTCAAAAGGGGGTTGCAATTTGGGAACTTGGTAGAACCTGTGATACAGGTACATTTGAAACCATAGCCCTTACCAAATGGCGCATGTGCCCTTAACTCCAACATATGGACTTAAACCACACCATGTTCTTTAGCATAATCATGCATACATGCATTCATCCATAAATATTTTTTCCTCATTCATTAAATTATCGAAGGACTTAGACAAGCTTTTTGTAAATATTGTAGATGAGTTCTAAAACAAGGAGTATTAAGAAGTATAGTTTCAAGAAACCAGATTTGACAAGGCTAAGGGAGCTAGGGACTCAAGTAACTAATCCAAGGAATTTCCGAGACCGTCATGGGAGATTGCTCGACCTCTTCAAAGTGAATGTTGAAGATGGAATCTTGGAGACTTTGGTACAATTCTATGACCCGCTTTATCATTATTTTACCTTCCCCGATTACCAGCTTGTCCCCACTCTTGAAGAATATGCCTTTTGGGTTGGCTTACCAGTGTCCGAAGAAGAACCTTTCAACGGTCTTGAACTCGCCCCTAAGCCATCAACCATTGCAAAAGCTCTTCATCTCAAGCCTTCTGACATAGTCCATCCTCACTTCACCATCAAAAACAACTTCCAAGGCCTAACTGCTAAATTCCTTTACCAAAAAGCCTCTGACTTCGTTAAAGCCAAAAAGACCAATGCCTTTGAATCTGTCCTCGCCTTACTCATATATGGCCTTTTCTTGTTTCCCAACATGGATAACTTTGTCGACCTCAATGCAATAAAAATCTTCCTCACCAAAAACCCAGTCCCTACTCTCCTTGCAGATACCTACCACTCCATCCACTATAGAAACTTCAAAAAGGGTGGAACTATTGTTTGTTGTGCACCTCTGCTATACAAATGGTTTGCTTCGCACTTACCCAAATCCGTCTTCTCCAAAGCAAACACCGGAAAAGCTCTTTGGTCTCAAAGGATCATGCCTCTCACCCTAGCCGACATTGTTTGGGTCCATACAACCGCTAACACTGAAGGAATTATTGGCAGCTGTGGAGAATTTGAGAATGTTCCCCTTATCGGTACATGCGGAGGAATTACCTACAACCCAACTCTTGCCATGCGCCAATACGGATACCCTATGAGAGGGAAGCCAAATAGCCTTTCTTTGTCCAACGAGTTCTATCTTAACAGTGACGATCATGCAAATATGAGGATGCGGTTTGTGCAAGCTTGGCACTCTGTTCGTAAGTTTGACGGAATCCAATTGGGGAAAAAGCAGAGTTTAAGCAGAGTTTTGCACACGAATCTTATACTCAGTGGGTTATAGATAGAGTTGTGACCTTTGGTATGCCCTACACCTTACCAAGACTCTTATCCGCGACCATTCCAGAAATACCTTTGCCTTTACCTCCGCATACCATGAAGGAGTACCAAGGACGTTTAGCTGACGCAGAACGCGATAAATTCATGTGGAAATGAGAGCATCAAAAAAGGGATCGGGAGTATGACACTCTGACGGGCCTGCTAGAGAAAGAAGTTTGGGAAAGCTGTAAGAAAGATGAGATAATTGCCAGGCTGAAAGACTCCATCAAGGAGAAAAATGCCATACTTGATCGGATTCCCGGAGGAAAGAAGAGGCGCATGGACCTCTTTGACGGCCCACGCTCAGATTTCGAGGATTAGCTTACATCAGGAGCTTGATAGTTCCCAATCACTTTCTTTTATGTTATTTCCCAGCTTCTGTTTTTACTTTGGAGTCTATCCCTTGGCTCGGTTTGTTAAAAAGGGAATTATCTTTTAGTACTTCAATTATTTGATGAAATTTTCAATTATGATGTTTACAATTACTTTGACAAGTCCTTCGATAAATAAAAAAATATGTCCATTTTTGCATAAACATCATGCACCATGTTGCATTTCATAGTTTCAAAGTCCGAGTCTCACAAAGGTTTTCTCTTCCATAAAAAGGTCAAAAGTGGTCTGATGTCTTCCTTCAACTTCGGCTCACATATGCAAACACTCGCGCAAACACGAGAGATGGATCAGCTCAGACAAGAGGTTCACGAGCTTCGTGAAGAGGTGACAACACTTCGGGCCGAGGTAGAGAAGTTAACTAACTTGGTATCTTCACTAATGGCTACGCAGGATCAGCCACTATGCCCACAACAGCCTCGACAACAGGCTATTCAGCGGTTCACTGCTCAAAATCAAGCTCAGAGAGCATCGCGGTTTGATTCAATTCCTGTGAAATACGCGGAGCTGTTTCACACACTGCTTAATCCAAACTAGACTACCCCCTCCGGTGCCGAAAATATTGCCAATGGGGTATAGAGCTGACCTTTCTTGTGCCTTCCATCAAGGGGCGCCAGGTCACGATATCGAGCAATGTTTTGCTTTCAGGACTGTGGTCCAGAAGTTAATCGAAGCTAACACTCTGTCCCCCGAGGGTCAACTACTTGTCCAACAAAGGCCTCAACAACATTATCCAGCCTATCAACACATTGTTGCCATCACACCCGCTGCCAATGCTGCTCTACCACCAAATCATCAACATCATCAGCCACAATATCCTCCACAACATCCTCAGCAACTTTATCCTCAACCACGCCCTCAACAACAACAACATCAACAACGTCCACATCAACAACAACAGTACCAACAACATCAACAACAACCGTATCAGCAACAGCTGCCTCGACCACAGTCCCAGCAAATTGCCCCAATCCCCGCGAAATATGCGGATTTGCTTCCACAGTTGCTCGAACAGAATCTAGTCCAGACCAAGGCGCCTCCTCCGGTACCAGCAAGATTACCAGCATGGTATAGACCTGACCTTTCCTGTGACTTCCATCAAGGGGCACCTGGCCATGATATTGAACATTGTAATGCAATGAAGAATGCAGCCCAGAATTTGATCCGGACCAACCGCTTGACTTTCTAAATGTGCAAGCCAATCCACTACTAGACCATGGTATCTAATGCTGCAACACACGGAATGGTTGATCGCAATTGGGTCGCTCTTAATGTTCCTTCCACTACTCCTCCGTTCAAATAATTTTGTTTGTTATTTACTGCTTTTCAAAATATCCTTTCGTCCTGCCCGAGACGAAAGCGAACCATTGTAGGGCTTTTTGCTTCATGTTTTTCCGTCATTAATGTTAATAAAAAGGTTGTTTTGATCCCGACTTTGTTTTTATTTTGTGCTTATTCTGGAAAAATGGTAATACAAAAAACCAAAAAAATTCTCTTTCTTTAATCTCTCTCAAATATCTGCATAATCATAACTTATACATGTCAAAATCAATAATCCAAACCATGCATTAATAAACCTGTTGAACACATTGACCATATACTCTCTTCCAACTTTGAGTTCCCTGTATCCGAAGCTGATGAAGAGGAGAATGATGAGATTCCCGACAGGACCTCTCACATACTGGGGCATCTTAGCCGTCAAAGCTGCAAACAAACAAAAGTCAAGAAGATTGTCCAGAAGATTGTGTTCACTTACAAAGACCGGCATGAGATAATGGGTATCGTGTTTTGGTACACATTCCAACAGGGGCAATCCCCCTCCTTCCCTCAGTATACAACATGGAGGACGTGCTTCCCATCGAGGTCGGAGTCCCGTCTATAGGAGTTCTGCCGAAGTCCAAGCTTGATTGAACTTAAAATACATGACGACCTTGTACAACTATATCAAAAGAAGTTTAAAACAAGCTTCCAACAAGAAGGTTCGTCCCCATGAAAATCAAGAAGGAGACTTTGTACCACGGAAGGTACTACCTTTCCAACCAGACTCCAAGGGCAAGTGGACGCCTAGCTATGAAGGCCCATGTGCGATGACTTTTACAGCCATGGATGGTGGCAAACTTGCACGTCCTATGAAAGCCGGTGCAGTCAAGAAATACCTTGTCAAAAAAAATAGCTCGATAAGTCACAAACCAGAAAAGGCGGCTTAGGCAAAAATGAGCGTCTCGGTGGACTGAAAACCTGAAAGGGCGGTCCATGCAAAAATTAGAGACAAAAAGAGATCATGGTAGGTTGAAACCTAAAAAGGGCGATCTATGCAAAAGTTAAGGATCATGACAAAGTAACTGCATCAGTCAGACACAACACGTCCTTCTACTAAAATAGGTTCAAATGCCTGTATGCCCTATCTATGCAAAGTAGGCGCTCTATTCAGCAATACTGGATGCCCCCGCATAACTTCTTGAAGTATTTCCCATACAACCGGTTCTTTTTCCCGTATTTTACTCTTAGCAACTCCTATGTTCGAAGAAAAATGTTTTCGAATTAAACCACGAATTAGAAATGTCAATCCACTTGGGGCATCCACTTATCAAAAGACCTCCGATTCGAAGCGTCCGCAAACCAAAGACTCGGAACAAGAGGCGATCTGCATCATTCATACACGATCCACTCGGGGCACCCAGTTATCAGAAGACCTCCGATTCAAAGCGTCTGCAGATCAAAGACTCGGAACAGGGGCAATTCAAAGTTGTTAGGGAGAATAACGGTTATTGTGTTCAATGTACCCTCCCCATATATTTACCATTTTCCAAAATTTTCAAAGATCCGTGGAACCATGTCATTGGCGGGCTACCACTCAATTAATCAAATTTGAGCCTGTGCCCATTTATTTGGAACTCTCATTTATTCTATTTGCATAATTTCTTCTATTTTTGATGGCAATACTTGAAGCAAAAAATTTCAAAATACAAAACTCTTGAGAACGGTTACTACCCCGAGAAGTGTGAACAACAAACACACCTTTGAACTCATGAGTAGTTGAAGCGTACATCAGTTTCCGCCCCGAGAACGGTTACACTCCTAAAGAGAAACATGGCTAAGCACTATGCACAGGACCTCTGCTTCGAGCAAGATGCAGTCATAATCCAGAAATACAAAAAAATCAAAAAAGCTCGCTAAGTTGAAAACCTGAAAAGGCGACTTAGGCAATAGAGAGCGTCCCGGTGGACTGAAAACCCGAAAGGGTGGTCCAGGCAAAAATTAGGGGCATAAAAAAGGAATATACTCCCGGTGGATTGAAAACTCGAAAGGGCGATCCAGGCAAAAGTTAGGGATTTTCAAAAAAATAAAATAAAACAAAAAGCATGACTGCTGAAGCGCGCCAATGGAGGAACACTCTGCGTTGGTCTACAAATGGCGACTTCTTCCAGACTTTGGGGTCAACAATGGGTTTTATCCCCCAAGAGACATCAGTTGCTACCTTATGCCGGATTTTACCCCGCCAGCAGCTCAATTTGTTCACAATAATATCATCTCCAAGGAAGTTTGCCGAGTGTTTGTACTGCGATGTCAGTCCGCCTCCCATCTTACATGTTTTGTCTCGTTTCGTCGAGTTCACCTATCATATGCAATTATACAGTCGTACAGTCATCTATAGTTTATACAGTCATACAAATCACATTCATTCATACATTCATACAATTACACATTCATACATTAATACTTTCACACATTAATGCATACACAACATATGCACAATATCAATTCACACATGGTTGCATCAGTCACCCAAGTTCTTGTTTGGTCGTATCCCTTCGTTTCAGTCCTCAAATTGTTTCGAGTGGTCAGTCCTAAACAATGGACAGCTTGAATTTATCTTCTATCTGGTTTCAAGTGGTCAGTCCTAAACAATGGACAGCTTGAGTTTATTTTATCTTGTTTCAAGTGGTCAGTCCTAAACAATGGACAGCTTGAGTATGCCTTTTATCTTGTTTCAAGTGGTTAGTCCTAAACAATGGACAGCTTAAGTTTATCTTTTATCTTGTTTCAAGTGTTTAGTCCTAAACAATGGACAGCTTGAGTTTATCTTTTATCTTGTTTTTGGTGGTTAGTCCTAGACAATGGACAACTTGAGTTTATCTTTTTATCATGTTTCGAGCGGTTAGTCCTTAACAACGGACAGCTTGAGTCTGTCTTTTATCTTGTTTCAAGCGGTTAGTCCTAAACAATGGACAGCTTGAGTTTTATTCTTGTCATGTTTCGAGCGGTCAGTCCTAAACAATGGACAGCTTGAGTTTATTTTTACCTTGTTTCGAGCGGTCAGTCCTAAACAATGGACAGCTCGAGTTTATCTTTTATCATGTTTCGAGCAGTCAGTCCTAAACAATGGACAACTCGAGTTTATCTTTTGTCGCGTTTCAAGTGGTCAGTCCTAAACAATGGACAACTTGAGTTTATCTTTTATCATGTTTCGAGCGGTCAGTCCTAAACAATGGACAGCTTGAGTTTATTTTTGTCATATTTTAAGTGGTCAGTCCTAAACAATGGACAGCTTGAGTTTATCTTTTATCATGTTTCGAGTGGTCAGTCTTAAACAACAGACAACTTGATTCTATCTTTTTTATCTTGTTTCAAGTGGTTAGTCCTAAAGAACGGACAACTTGAGTTTATTTTGTCATGTTTCAAGTGGCCAGTCCTAAACAATGGACAACTCGAGTTTATCTTTTGTCGTGTTTCAAGTGGTCAGTCCTAAACAATGGATAGCTTGAGTTTATCTTTTATCATGTTTCGAGCGGTCAGTCCTAAACAATGGACAACTTGAGTTTATTTTTGTCATATTTCCAGCTGTCAGTCCTAAACAATGGACAGTTCGAGTTTACCTTTATCTTGTTTCAAGTGGTCAGTCCTAAACAATGGACAGCTTGAGTTTACTTTTAATCTCGTTTCAAGTGGTCAGTCCTAAACGATGGACAGCTTGAGTTTACCTTTCACTTTCCCAAAAGTGTCATCCCCTGCTTTATCAGAAAACGAGATGTCACTCAATTTTTCGCATCAATATCAAGGTTATCATTCCCCGTTTTGGTGGAGGACGGAATGTCGACAGTCTCATCTCCCGGTATGTCGGATGACGAGACGTCACTCAATTTCTTTCTCAAGTGTCACTCCCCGTTTTGTCGGATGACGAAATGTCAAAAAGGTCATCCCCAGTGTATCATGTCCAGAGATGTCACCAATCAAACTTAACCTTAAATGTCTATTTCTACAAACCATCAGTTTACAAATACATCTCAAAATTCCCCAATGTCTATTCAAGATTTTGTTTCCTTTCATTTATCTTCATACAACTATCAACACGGTAGTACACAATCACTTTCCCCAGTCAAACGCTAATCAGATAGCCTTGATCTCCAAAAAATGACGCGACACAAGCCATTCAAACTTGTGCTCCTGCAAGATCCACCAATGTTCCCTTTCCAGCCACCCTGTTTCTAGATTCTACTCTTTTAGTAGATGTGTGTGAGAACATTTTTTAGGAGCTGAACAAGTTGATTGAAGCTAGAAACAACTTGGTTCATTAAGACGTCTATGAGAAGCAGTGGAGGAGGCTAAGAGAAAGAGTTGAGTTTATCATGTCTGAACTTCAAAGATCATGTCTTGATGCTCAAGACATTGCTCAGAACAACCTCTAAGACTGGTTGCAAGGGGTTGTCAACAACTTACAAGAAGTAAGGGTAAGTAGAACTCTAGTGAAGACTCAACTGGTCATAAAGGATAAGAATGCCACTGATGTCATCCCTTCATATGTTCATCCCAAGGAGTTGGATCTAACTTGGTTGAACAAGATAAACCTGAAGCAAGCTTCTACAAAGTTGGAACTGGTGCAAAGGAACTCTGAGCTAGAGAAAGAGAACAGGCAGTTGAAGAAAGAGCTTCTAGAACAAAAGCTGCTACTACTTGAATATAAATCATCTACAGAAGCTAAGCTGGAAGAATCAAAGATTAGAGAAGAAAACTTGATCAGAAGCAATGAAGCTTTCAAAGAAGAAATGAAGCAACAAGCAGAGACAACAAACAAGATGCTTAAAGAGATGATGGAGATGTTCCAAAAACAAGTCAAACCTTAGTTGCACACCTTTAGCTTCTTTACATTCTTTGTTTGTACATTTGCATGTTTTTGTCTCTGAACTTAATTATGTGCTTCTTAACTAACTATCTTATTATAGAATTTCTCACTATTTTTTTCTCATCTCTTTTTGTCTTTATTCTATACTTTTTGTTGATGACAAAAGGGGGAGTAGTTATATAGTATTTATAGGCTCTGAGCCCCATTAATCAAGTTAAATTAATAGGACCTTCTTCTTATCTCTTAGTCTATTAATGTGGGATTATTCTGAGTGTTATTTCGTTTTTAAATGCTAAATTTAATTAACATGGATAGAACTCAGGGGGAGCTTACAAACCTCACCTTAAAGTACAGTACTATTAGACTCAAGGGGAGCTTACAAACCTCATACCCTTAGAGTCAACTTGTTAATTAGATTAACAACAATAGTACTTTTTAAATACTAGTGTTTGTCATCATCAAAAAGGGGGAGGTTGTTGGAACAAAATGTGTTTAACATACATTACCCTTAGAGTTTTGATGATAACAAGGAATTAAAAATTGTCAATTGGATATGCTAATATTTGTTCAAGTGTACGGGACCATAGACAAAGTTTTTGATATCTTATAAGGTTCTGAAAGAACAAAAGAGAGAAAAGGAATCAACAAGATTAAAGCTTGAAGCATCTGAAGAGAAGTGCTCCTGAAGTTTAGTGCTCCTGAAGTGATGACGTCATCAGAAGCAAGTTCGTCAGTAGCATCTAATCACAAGCAATATCACCAGAAGTTGATGTTCATCAGAAGATAAGAGACTTAAAGCTTCAAAGGCTGTTCAATGGATTTAATCTCGTCCAGCATTGCAGAAGACTGAAAGAGTGAAGCAACGGTTGTGTTGAAAGAATTTGAAAGCATTGGATGCTTGTTCTCTCAAGAGCGTTGACAAAGGACAATTGTAGGAACTGTACAACCACTTCCTCCACTACTATGTTCGTGTCTCTGCATCAAGATAAGAATAACAGTTGTGCCTGCAGCAATGTTCCTTCAAACTAGGAGTGCATTTGAAATTGATCCTTCATAAGACAATAACCATATCAGGCAAAAGATCATTGATGATTTTGATCAAGATTCAAATGACTCTTTTTAATGTGCTGGCAATTTCCAACGTATCCTTCACACTTGTATATAAAAGAGTGAAGACCTGCTAGTTGGATATGCAGAAACACACAAAAACAAGACTCATACAACAATTCACAAGTGCCAAACTCGTCTGATATTGTTCTACATCTAAAGCCACTTAGAATTTCTTATCAAAGTTCATATCTTAGACTAAAGTGTTCGTTTGAGAAGATGGTGTAAAAGTCTAACTGGGTAACTTACCAAGAAGAAAAGAAAGTCTTATCTAGATTTAGGGGTACTAAAGTGTTAGTTTGAGAAAAGGTTGTAAAAGTCTAAGTGGGTAACTTAGCAAGAAGGTGCAAGCTTGCTGAGGCTTAGAGAATACAGAGTTGTAAATGTTCAGGTGAACAAGGATTGTAAGGTGCAGGATTTGAGAGGTTATCTCAAGCATCATAGTGGAAACTGTTGGAACAAGGGTGTTTCACAAGTCACCTATTGAGTTTTGACAATAACAAGGTATTAAAAATAATCAATTGGATATGCTAAACAATTTGTTCAACTGTGCAGGATCCATAATCAAAGTACTATTC
>Ga0228711_1007939_pt1 | contig 15135 bp, 9 predicted proteins | sample MedpolnodulmetaG_2_FD_177996 | JGI IMG/M metagenome (GOLD analysis project Ga0228711, IMG submission 177996) | Root nodule microbial communities from Medicago polymorpha collected in Santa Monica, California, United States - brown nodules | ecosystem: Host-associated > Plants > Roots > Nodule...
GAACTTGTTCAATCAGAATCTCTAAGAATAGTACTTTGATTATGGATCCTGCACACTTGAACAAATTGTTTAACATATCCAATTGATTATTTTTAATACCTTGTTATTGTCAAAACTCAATAGGTGATTTGTGAAACACCCTTGTTCCAACATATAGAAGGAAAAACAATTCGGAGGGGTGATTTTTGGGTCAAAATTGACTCTAAATCACCTCTCTGAAAAGAAGAAGAAGAAAGGGGTGACGGCTTGGGTTTGAGAAGAAGAGAAGAGTACTTTTTTATAAATTGAAAGAGTTACTTTAACTTTGTATGAAGCATCATTCGTTTATAGAAATAGATAGATAAGGAAAACCCATCCACAATATAATTTTGTATCCTGATTAAGCCTGTTATTTTGATATAAGGAAAACCCATCCACCATTCCACATTGTGCTTACTTTTATTATATAAACCTTCTCACATCAATAAATTCGATAATATTTTAAATGGCTAAAATAGTTCACACACATCGTACATCGTTAACGAAGTGTTAGATTTGGTTAACAGATGGATTAGATATCTTATCTTATTAATTATCTTTTAAACCATTAACCACAAGTGAATTATTAGTAATCTAATAAACCATTAACCACAAATTTGAATGTATTTAACAATGAAAATTAGATGTTAAAACTAGATATTGTTGGAACACTTGAAATAATAGTTGATAATAAAGTTTAGTTGATGGAGACCAACGAAGATTAAGTATAATGGAAGAGGTTAGACTTTCACAACCTAACAAACCAAGGTTGAAATTTAGCTGAGAGAGGTAGTCATATTTCGTGTCTCACACACTCACTGCACCTCGAGAGAGGCTTTGATACGCTAAAGAGAAACTTGTCTTTATAAAGTAGGTCGAATATAAAGTTATGGTTTAGGGTTTGTTCGTGAAGGATTCGTTATTACGATGAACCAATAATCCCAAGACGTCTTTTATTTTTATTATTTTCTTTTAATTAAAAACCCAAACTTTCTAACCTTTGAAACTTTCATTCTAATTAATATTAAAAGTTAATTAAATTCATAACTCCCTGTCGGAACGATACTCTATTTTTACTACTTCGGTAAAACCGTGCACTTGCGGTTTTGCTCATCAAGTTTTTGGCGCCTTGAATTGCATTATTTCTAGTAGAGCAAACACAAAAAAGTTAGGGCACATGTTAAGAAATCTAAAAAAGGAAATATTTCCTACAACTTTGTGCATTCAATTCATTAAAAATTAAAGATTAAATTTAAAGCATGCATTCCAATACATTATTTCTATATTTGATTTCTAAATTTGTGCCACAAGTTAACATTTCCCATAAAGAATTACTTACACATAATTAGAATTTAGAAGGCAAGCGGACAACAAGCTGCACTGCTAGGCCTTTTTAGATGGCAAAACCAAAATGGTTAATGAGTTATCAAATTTTGATATACTGACTAATTATCTGTTATTGAACAAATAGAATGAGATTTTAAATACCAAATGATTCTACAGATGGTCAGTACATATAAGTGTAACAATGGCATTCTATCTGGCTTCTAACAGCGAGATTGAAGCTCCATTTATTGAACACCCTTGAGATGAAGATCCTGTGCTGATTGTATTATCATTATTATTGTTACTATTATTACTATCTCTTCCCGCGTAGAACCCGGGTTCAGTTGGTTCTGGGAGTACCTTTTCACCCTTCAACATAAAAACCACAGATGACATGTTTGGCCTGTCTTCTGGTAGCTGTTGTACACACAATAGACCAACATGAATAAATCTTATTATTTCTGTACTTATGGCCTCATCATCATATAGTATGTCAGCTATTAACTCCTCTGGCCTGCCTTCAATCCACAATCTCCACGCCTAAAATGACATCAACGATACAATAAGAGTAAGCTCAACACTATAAAGTGGATTTTGGTTGATTGATTTTATTTTTAACCATCCCACAAAATTTATTGAGACAAAAAAGGGATAACTATAAATTGTGTCATAAGATAGAAAAACATATAAACTTCAAAACTTACATGACCAAGAAGGTTTAGACGATGAAGAGGGTCACGAAATCCGCGATTCATCCTACCACTAATTATCTCAAGTACAATGACTCCAAAACTAAAAACATCAGATTTTATTGAGAAAGATCCATGCACCGCATATTCTGGAGACATATATCCACTGCAAGAAAGAACATTCAAGTTGGAAAAATAGCAGAAAATAAAGTTTAAATAGTTTTTAAGTACTCGTAACACACAATACTAGTAACACCATTTTCTAGTATTTAGCGCCTAAAAAAATTCTTACCAGGAATAATGCCTAAAACATAGAAAATAAAACAATCCTTATAATCTAAAAGGAGTAAAATGAACATGGTCAACATATTTCAACATGGGCAAATATTAACAAAGACTAAAACCAAATAAACGAGGACGAAAAACATTCTTTCCGATGTTTTAGGAATTGAAGCCGACAAAAAATGTTTTTACAGAAACTAAAACCAAAAACGATGTAAATTAGATACTAAAATTGAAATGAATAAGTGAAAATTACTATGTTCCCATGACTCTATTTGTATTAGCCTCCGCTTGGTCTCCCATAAATGATCTGGCTAATCCAAAATCTGCTATCTTTGGGATCATATCAACATCAAGAAGAATATTGCTTGTCTTGAGATCTCTATGTATGATTCTTAATGTAGAATCCTGATGGAGATACAGCAGCCCACGAGCAATCCCATCAATAATTTTCAAGCGCTTTGTCCAATCGAGTAATTTACTTCGTGTAGTATCTAACAAATGACACATTCTTAAGTTAGCATAAGAACTGCATATGGCAATAGTAAAACTGAGAGCAATAAATTTGAGTGGTGTGAAAGCTCATACCAAGAAAAAAGTAATCCAAGCTTTTGTTGGCCATGAATTCATATATCAACAACTTTTCATCTTGTTGAATAGAACAACCAAGGAGTTTTACAAGATTACGGTGTTGAAGTGTTGCCATCAACTTTACTTCATTTTTGAATTCCTCAATTCCTTGTCCCGATGTTTTAGAAAGCCTCTTAACTGCAATCTCTTGGCCGTCTACCATTATGCCCTAGTCATATTTTTTGAAATTTTAGTACTTGGAGTACATGGTGAAATAATTGGATAGATAAACTAACATGCTATCCAAAACTATACCTTGTAGACTGGTCCAAAACCACCTTGCCCCAGCTTGTTTCTGACAGCGAAGTTATTTGTTGCATTAATGATGGTCGAAAAATCAAATATTGTTGCCAAGTCACCACATTCCTCCTTCTCCTTCTTGTGCTTCCAGAGAAATAATTTTTTTATATACCCTGAAGTTAAAATTTAAGTGGTTTTATGTTAAGAAAGTAAAGGAACACATCAATCAAACTTTAGAGTTCATTGTAATTTGTAACTAATTCTGTTTGCAGCGCTATTTGAGTAAGTAAATCATAAATATTTGAGATTTACTTGTCATAACTTTTTCACTTGGCTTACCAAGCTTCTTTCTATATGCTGATGTGATCAATACGAGAATGGTCAGTCCTATAATGAATGTAATACCTCCAAGAGTCCCAGCAAGCTTTAAATTCCACCTATTCTTTTTATGATCTGAGGGTTGAAGTTAATGTCAGTCAACAAGAAGATATAAAAGCTTACTGAAAAGAACAAAAAGACATCTATAGAGAACACAAATTCCATTTGGGAGTTGAATCATCATCATTTGGAAGTTGAACATAACGTCTTCTTTTTAGAAAGTATATACTTACTTAAAAGTGAAAAGAGAATTTACTAGTGTCGCGTAATTTCAAGTTTTCAACGGTGCTTAATAATATCAACACAAATTGTGAAATATGCAAATTTATGCTATATATCTAACTGAATGGACAAAATATGTAATAAGAAATGAAAATACCAAGTTCTGAAGATGCCAGCCGTATGTAAATGTCTTGTCCTAGGTCTTGATGTTTTCTCATGTCAACAATGTTGTCAAACCAAAGTACGCAACCACTCCCACCACCTCTGATATCTAAATTTGCATATGCAGTGCACGAACAGTTTTTCGAACACCTTTTCTTACATTCCTCAAGGCTCAGGCTCGTGTCAAACCACGATGCTAACGTATCTGGCAACTTCATGTTTGTGTACGGTAAAAATCCATCTCCATGGAGACAATTTAAACGTGTTTTCCTTATGCACCCACCAGACCAATTTGATGACTCCCACTCTGGTTGAAATTTTGGTATGAAACCTTCCAAGCATTCACATATCGGAAAGATATCACCATTGCAGTTAGAATTGATACCGCACAAATCATAAGCATCACACTGGTCTGCAGGACGAGAAGATATAACCTCCCAAATCTGTGTCCTATCTGACCATTGAATTCGTTGTGCAGTTCCATATGTATCTACCACCAATCTAGTTTTAATTGAACTGTTCAAAGTTTCATATTGATAAGAGATTTCTTTGTCGGTGAACATTACCGAGAAATTTAAGACTCTATGCAATCTTTGCCAAGAAACACCAGTGAAAAGAAATCCATTCCACGACCCTCCTCTATACAGAAATTTTGCTCCCCTTGCAGTAACAAGTTGAGGAAGACCATGTGTATCTATCCTATATGAAAACTCACCTTCAGCAGGATCTTGAGGGTTTTTCCAAGATGTAAGATATCTATATGGACCAGTAACTAAGTTACTTTTCAGCTTCATTCCAGCAAGGAAAGTGTTACCGGGATAATCAAAACTTTCCCACAAAAAGTTCTGACTGTTGTCTGCATCTTTCACAACAAGGTTTCCTGAATCCAACAACTGCATAACAACTGTTTTCACCGCCGCAGTTCTTGATGAATTGGAGTTCCAGATGACTCCTTTGGAGCCGTCAAGAATAACAAGACTTCCTTGATCATTGAGTTTCAGCATTGCTGTTGAGTTTTGTACAGGAGTGTTTCTATTGGCAACCCACACAATAGTCCTTGGTGATATGTTCATGTACCATATACCAAAGTATTGGCGCTGTGAATCCCCAAAGTTGAAAAATCCTGCTTCATACATTCCAGCTGCAGAAACAAGTGTATCACTGTATTGCATAAACTGATTTGGAGCAATAGTAGTAAAAGTGTTTTGTGTAGAAAAAGTGGGCATGGAGCAAAAGAAAGTGCACACAATAAGCATTAGCACCTTATTATGCTTCTCCATTATGTTTGTGATTTTGTTCTCATCATTTTCATTTTATCAAATTACAATTCAGTTGACACGGCTTAGTCCAAGTCTTCCCATTTTTTATTTTTTTTTGTTTTGACGATTAAGCATCAGCACCTAGTTGCTATATAAGTAAAATATTATCTCCGATGTAAAAGAAATTATTTTTAAAATAAAGGATTTAGGATTGTTTGGTAAAAATCTGATGTAAAATTATTTTTAAGGTTAAATAAGTAAATGGTCCTTTGAAATTATTCGATTTTAGTCTCCCAAAAATATTTTTTGGGTTTTTGGTCTCTACTTTTTAGTCACATTCTAACATTTATATTTTTTAATTAAATTTTCCAAAAATAAGTAGAAAATTATGACAATATTTTTGAAAAACAATTATAATTTTTTATCAAAGCATGAAACTTTTAGCATCAAAAACATTAAAATTCATATTTAATTAATATTTTATTAAAAAAATCTATTTTTAAGTTCGAAGAGATTGTCATAATATTCAGATCAAGGAGGTTGTGACTTGTGATGTGCTGCTAGGATAAAACTCAACAGGTGTACACTGAGTGTTTTGTTTGACTTGCCCGTCATGCTTCCGCATAGGTTATGAAGTCATCCGCATTTGATATATAAACTGTTTGTGTTAGGCGGATTTTTGTCTCGCCGCCATAATCCATAATCGACCACAAGTTTCAACTTTAATTAAGGTATAGTCTTCCACGTTTGCTTCTTTGAAAATGATGTAAGTAAGATCCAAGCAACAACAAGATACAAATGATTATTCAAAAAAACAAAAGATGCCAATCATGTACAAGCTATATTCTTATTCAACCTTGAGGATGGACAGGTGACTTTAGGTGGATGACTGAATCAAGTCTCTCTCTCTTCCCTTTTCATCTCTATTGACGGTGCATAATAAAATCACTCATTCAACGGTTCATTATAACTTATCCACCTTGAGAGACTTAATTCACCCATCCACTCTAAATTGAGCATTATTCTTATTCCGATTATATTTGGCGGATTCTCAAACATTTCTTTTTCTCAATAAACAAAAATATAATTGTATCCTCATATGGTACTTTAGGTGCCCATTCTAGTATCCACTACATGCATTTTAATTAAAATAAATCGATAAAAACACAAAATAGTATATCATTTAACACAATTAACCAACGAAATATTCATGGTTCTTTGATATATTATATCATCGAAATTATTTTTAGATGTTTTACAAATTTGGATAAGTAAAATATTTTAGTTTATATTAAATTAATTATTTTGTTTCAATACCATAATTAAAGAATTGAAAAGAATGCTCGTAAAATGATTAGAGTAGAAACTAAATTAGCGAGGGAAATTAGTGACGGAAAAAATGAAATTCCTCACAAATTCCTTGGTCGCAAAATTTAGTGACGGAATTAGAGAGGGATTTCACGTTTTCCCTCACTAAATATCCCTCACTATTTTTTGTTTTTTTAGTAGTGACTCATGTGTATGGAAAAAGTTTGGTTGGAATTAGAGAACCCATCTTGCGTGGTCCACCCTAATGAGATTAATTACTATTATATAATGGTAGAAACTTTGTATCAATATCATCATAACCAAAACAAAAAAGAAAAATCATTTCTAGATTAGACATAAATTTATTCAACGAAACAAAATTAATTAATAAAACAATTAACATATTTAGTAAACATAAACTTATTCAACGAAACAAAATTAATTAAGAAAACAATTAACATATTTATAGAAGTAATTGTACTTAAATGTATTATTAGTTGTTCTTGATGGAGCTTGAATTTAGTCGAGGTATTGATTGGTTTCCTCAACTATAATCTTATATTTTCAAATAACTTACACTAAGGAAGAAACCATGTCTCTCAATTATGTGTTCCTTTTACTCATTCCTCTCAGCTTATCTAGACATTTTTCGTAATTATGTCGATGATGATTTAGTTGGTTTCCTCAACTTTCTCATTGGCCCGAGCATCATAAGGGGGGCCTTATTTTATACTTTTGCGTAAAGGCAACAACCTTTGCTCAAGTGAACATCGTTCCCTAGTCGGTTTTGATGGTCTCCGGAAGTACAAACCTATATATGATTTGGTGCAAGATACATTTAATAATGATGTCATCCTTTCCCACATTTATCACAGGATGAGCCTCGTTCCACTTGGCGAAGTAGTCGATAGTCCCGATAATGAACATGTGTATTTTAGAGGAAGGAATGTATATCTTTCCGATCAAATCCATTGTCCATCTTTGTTTGTCACATAATTAAGAACGATGGATATGTTGCTTCAAGAAAGAAAGCATTTTCCAGTTTGCTAACAAGTGATCATGATTATGTGTTTGATGGTAATATGCGGTTTGGTTGTTAAAATTGTGTGATTACTATATCATTTTTTTAATGTTGAATTTGAAATTATGACTGTAGTGCTTCACAAATTTGGACACTAGAGCAACATTTTGTTATGGTGGGGATGTGGTTGACTTTGTTAACGCTCATCCCAAACCTCTAAAAGGCTAATGCCCTTTATATTACCCTATGTGTAATCCTCAATGATTTGTTTAACCAAGGCAAAGGAGTTAAGGAACTTAAAGATATTTCCATATCCTTATATGATAGGGTATGTTAATGGCCACAAGGAAAAAGCGATTGGCATACTAAAGAATTTTCAAATTAACATCGGGGTCTTTAATTACTGTTTAGACATCATGATTGCAGACACTAGAGACAAATATGTTTTCCCACTAATCATCGGCATGAGGTTCCTTGCTCAAGTAGGTCTGCTACTAGATGGCGAAAAAAGGGAGACTACCATCAGAACTTCAAGGCAATACGACGTGTTCGCAGTGACTTATTAGGAAAATGATGCAAGTCAAACACCTGTATATAAATTTATCAAAGGAGTGGTGGACGATTATACCCGACGAAAACTCGAAGAAGAAGAGGTCAGAGGATACCCATCAGATGAAGATTATGAATTCGAAGAGGAGGAAGAAATCAAGGAGCCTGAAGATTAGGGGCTCCAGAGCATAAGTTAGACATATCCGTCGGGCTCGAGACGCTAAACACGCGCTGAATATGAGGCAACCTATTTCGTCAAGCTAATGACTCAAAAGAAGCACTCGATAGGAGGCAACCTATCGGAAGTTGATTTGCTTTAAACAAAATTAAGGAGCAAATGGTCACTTTGGGGATATTGATTTTTGGTCCATGGACCAAATTAACCATTGTCTACTTTCACTTTAGTCCCTGTGACACATCATCACTTAACAAAATTATTTAACGTCGGAGACTAAAGTGATAACGGAAGTGCAGAGTCAGGGATTTCTTTGTATTTAATCATGAGTCAGAGACCTTTTGTGACAGCGAGATACATAGTCAGGGACTAAAGCGGCCATTTGCTCCAAAATTAAGTTTCAGGTTTCAGTTAAGTTAGGGTTTTGGGGTCTTTGTAATTAGCATGAATTGGTTTTAATTATGGCTATTTATTTTTTCCTTTTGCCCATTGTTGTGTCGCTGGTCTTCAACACTTGAATCTAGGGGTGTTTGCGGTGCGGTTTGGTTCGGTTTTGAGGCTAAAAGCCATTCGAACCGCAAGATAAAAAAGTATGCGGTTTGGTTTGGTTCGGTTGACTTTTAAAATAAAATCCGAACCGAACCAAACCAAACCAATGCGGTTTGGATTGGATTGGTTGATTCGGTTTTTTAGACAATATTTTATTTTGTTTCCAACATTAAAATCAAATTAAAACGATAAAACACAACATATTTCCAACAATGTTTTAAATTTCTTCCAACATTACAATTTTATTTTCATCCAATAATGTTCCCAGATACGTAGACCAAATTAAACATGGATAAACAGTAATTCAATTTTGTAAGAAATACAAAAGACTAAAATTTTTATCATTCCCCAAGAGTTCAAGTAGCACATAAATACATTTTTGAAAGAAAAACAAAGAAGAAACTTAGCAAGAGAAAAAAATATATCATTTATTAAAGTTTTTATTGAGTTTCTATGAGTATTTTTTTAGGTGATATATATTGAATTAGTTTCTTTTTCTTATATTGCTGTTTGATTTGGTTTGGTGCGGTTGGTAAAATCAAAACCGCAAACTGAACCAAACCATACAGTTGAGAAAAAAAATGATCTGAATGCATCTGAATCAAATGCGGTTTTTTACGGTTTCAGTTTGGATTGGTTCGGTTTGCGGTTTTTCTATTAGATTGGTCGATTTTGAACACCCCTAGTTGAATCCATGCGACCTTTTGTTGTTGTGATTGCACTAATGCTTTCAATTAAATTTTCTGGTCAATTTGGTTTCTGTTTTGTGGAAATCGTGTGATTATTATCTATACACGTTTTTTATATTTTTTATATTTTGGTTTAATTCAGTTTCAACATAATTGGATCTACCACGTGCCTTATGGTTGTGCCAGTATATATATATAGTTGTTAAAATTGAGTGCACTATGATTTGTAATTTGGGAACTTCTACGGTATATCCGCAAATTATGGTGTACCGGTATTCCTATTTCAAAAATCTTTAAATTAACTATTAATTTTATAAAATAAAGAGCTATTTGTTGATTTTTATATTTTAGAAAATGTCATTCATAAGAAAAAACATTATTTCATTGTTTATAAAAATCATACTAATTTTTTTTACATTTTATTCTAAAAAATAATCAAAATTCTCTATCATGAGTACTAAAAATTCAGAAAAATTAAATTTTATTTCGTCGACGTTTTTTGGTAAATAAGATTTAATTATTATAATTATAGGTGATAGAAAACAATTTTTCTCTTAAAAAAATAACACATTTAACTATTAATTTAGTGATTTAGTGTACCAATACACTCAAAATTTTTGATGTACCATAGAATTTGCCTTGTAATTTATTTATAAATTTATAAATAAAGAACCAACTTATAAGTGCTTCGGGTTATTCTTAACATAATTTTGTTTTCCATCTATTGCTTTTCGGCATCCTTATACGGTTACCAGAATTAAGCAAATCCTGGCTTATTTATTTTCTTTAAATGTTAGGCATTTTCATGCTTTGATTTTTTCTGTTATAATTTGGACAGACTTTATGTTTATTTTTGGCACGAGTTGATTGAATCAATATGTTACAAAAGTAATATCTTTTGTAGATATTAATTTATTTTATATAAATAGGAATTGAAAAAGGTGTGTTTTCTTATCATGTATTTAAATTCAAGTACTTGAAATGAATATGAATATCGATTGATTTTGAGTCATTTGTTTTATGAGTCGAAAGATTTAGAATTAAAACCTTTCGCTTTGACTCATTTTACTTTCAACATGGTTGCCATATCATGGAATTTTATATTTTTTCCACCTTCGTACCATTTGGGCTTATATATTTATATATATGGTATGTGCTTCCTAATGAATTTGCATATTATTTAAAAGGTTCAATTTTGTTTCCAAGATTGTTTATTATTTTGAACATATACTTTAAAGCTTTGAATTAAAAGATTTTTTTCTTTTAATAATCAATTTGAATTATTGAAATTGTTTCAATTTTCAAAAGTAATTTTGCAGTATTCAATAAAAAGGCCATCATAGACCAAGATCCAAACGGATCAATCTTGTTGGGAGGTACTGCCCTAGGAAAGGAAAATGTGACTTCCGGATCAGGAATAATAAATAAAATGGAAATAATATAAAATTGTATATCGAAACTATTAGTAATGTTGGACAAGAATTGACACGGGAATCGGATTGCATCTTCAACCCAAACAAAAGGGAAATTTGGTTCAAACTGTATAAAAATAATATACAAAAAATATACGATTCGTTGTGGCAAAATTGATATTTTTTTTTTTTGGGACAACAGATTTATATATATTTTGTGTGTTAGTACAAATCATAAAAGTATATTATATCAACAAAATAAAATCTTTATATTTATTGTACAACAGTGCTGATAATCTTTAGTCAAAAGAATGTCTGTAAAAAAAAACTTTAATCAAATAAAATAACTGTACCGATTATCTACACTTGGTAAAAGTATTATTATATGAGTAAATTGGTCTACGGTTTTTATTATGAGTCAATCAGTATTTAAAGGTTTTTTTTTTTTACCAAACCACAATCGAAAGTTAGTAACATGAATTTCATCCTAAAGAAAAATAAGTGAAGAATCTAATATTCAAACCTATTGCATATCACAAATCTCCCTATCACTTGAGCTATACTAGTGAGAGTGCAAGTAGTAATTACAAACTAATTGTTACTACACTCGTCAACTTATTTATGCAGCTAATTTTTTCATTAGTTGTCGTCTAAATTAGTCACAATTTTGTACCAAGAAAAAGGAAAAGAAAAAGAAATTATACTCACTATTCTTTAGAAGTAATCTAGATAAAAGTTTGAAAATATGCTTTAATTGGGGTATGTATTTAAAAATGGAAAAATGTTAGTCAATATGAGGAGAATCATATAAGGAAATAAAGAATAAAAATATGGAAATTAGAATAAATGTGAATAATGACAAAGTTACATCTTTTATGTTTTCACCCCTTCCCATCTCCCTATAAATAGTTAGCCAATTCTAACATTACCTCATACTAAATCAAATAAGCATCCTAAGATGAAGATTTTTCAAATACTTTTTCTTTTTGCATTTTTCTCATTCATAACTTCCTATGCTTCTGTAAATGATTTCTGTGTTGCAGATTTAAAGGCTCCAAATACCAATTCAGGCTATCCCTGCAAACCTGTGGCGAACATCACATCAGACGATTTCGTCTTTCACGGCCTAGTAGCTGCAAATACCAGCAACTCTTTCAAAATTGGAGTCACCTCAGCAACTGTCACCAATTTTCCTGCCCTTAATGGACTTGGAATATCTGCGATGCGTGTAGACATGGACGAAGGAGGATTATCTCCAATGCATACTCATCCCGATGCTACCGAATTAGGGATTGTGGTCCAAGGTGAATTTACTGCTGGATTTTTGACACCTACTTCATTTTATTCCAAGGTGTTGAAACTGGGTGATGTTTTTGTTGTTCCAAAAGGGATGTTACATTTTGCAATTAATTCTGGCAAGGGAAAAGCTATTGGTTTTGTTAGTTTTAGTAGTGAAAATCCTACAATTCATACACTTGATTCTCTTTTGTTTGCCAATAAGCTTCCTTCTGATTTAGTTGCAAAAACTACCCTTCTTGATCTTGATCAAGTGAAGAAGTTAAAGGCTCGTTTTGGTGGAAGTGGGTAGGAATATAAGAATTTATTTTTATATTTTTATCCTTATTTTAAGATACTATATGATTCGATGAATTAGGAGTCAAATAATAATTTGAGTCATACTCTCTCAAAAAATAATAATAACAATAATAATTTGAGTCATACATTTCTTGCTTTCTTGTCTCTTGCCTTTTCTACTTTTAGCCTAATTTTTTGTGGAATGAATAATGAGGAAGACCTCTGCATTAAAATTAAATTGGTGGTCAAATGAGCAAGACCTCTATATTATGACTTAATTATTCAAAAGATCGACTTATATCTCTCTCCTTTATAATAAACATTTACTTTGCAAAAAATGAAAAATATGTGTGGCAGATCATTTTGCTTACTATCATTGCTTAAATAGTTGGCTTTTGTTGTCATTCTCTCGCCCCCTGTAGATTGGTGTGTGAGCATGGGTGACTGCCTTTTCGTGAAGTTTTCGTTTTTATTGTATTCTGTTTTTTGGTGGCACTGTTGATGTTATGCTTCTTTGGGGGTTTTATTGTTATTAGTTTTGCTGCTTTGTACGCTTTTCGTGTGCCTTGTCTATGTGCAGGGCGTTTTGTATTCTGTTTATTTTGGTCTCTCTTCAAAAAAATATATTAGATGTTGTTATCAATATCTTTATTAGGGGTGGCAACTTGATCCACCAAATCTATATCCATCCACTACAAAATCTACCCGATACATCTTCCAAACAAAAAATTTGTTAATGGATTGGTTTGATCCATCCACCTTATTATTAAATCCAATGGATTATCTCTTTAAAAAAATAAATTCATTGGCTCACTTTAAATAATAAAAACACATTAATTTGATAAAATAAAAATAATTTATATACAAAAATAATTTTATAAAAAACTGAAAGAATTGAACAAAAAAGCCTGAGAGAAAAAAGCAAAAAAATTAATTTTAAATATTAAAATATTATAAATTTAATATATTATTAATATTTAATATTATTTTAATATAGAGGGTGTTAACGTTGGATCACCACCGCTCAATGTCGGAGCTCCGATGTATGCCACTGTGTGCCGTCAAGAATCTCGCCTAAGTTTCGATTGAACGACGCCGTGACTCTTCGAAGCGCCATAGTGGTCAACGGTGGAGGCCGACGGTCAACGGTGGTGCACCGCCACCTATTAATATATATTTAATTATTTAGTATTTAAAATTATTTTGGGCTTCATAAAAAAGTTTGTTTTGGGTCTAGACAAAAATTACGCATTTGGTTTAAAAATAATTGTATTAGATAAAATAAAAATATTGGGTTGTATATTTTTACTTTTTGCACTAACTTATTAACAAAATAATTATGTAAAATATATAAAAGAAATAACGTATTTCATTAGATGGATCAGATAGATACAATATTATCCATCCATTATGATTCAAATCCATATCCATTCAATCCATCAATTTTGCCACCCCTACTCGAAATGTAAAAATACAATACTATAAAGAATGTGCCAATACTCCATGATTAATCCTTCCTTTGATTTATTATAGAGATTAACTAAAACATATGAATATTTTTAAGAACAATTACAATGTAACTCTTAAAGGTTATTAAAACCATGATATGACATAATGTCACCAAGGAGCTTATTTGTCTTGGTCAAAGTTAGCCCTACTGAAGAAATCAATATCTAGAGAGGGATCAAGCAAGGAAACCTTATATCACGTTTCCTCTTTCATCTAGTTGTGGAGGGTCTTAGTGGGTTGATTTGGAAGGCTGAGGCAATTCATGAATTCTCACGGCTTAAGGTTGGAACTTCTAGTTTAACAGTATGCCACTTTTAATACGATGATGACACCCTATTTATTGGAGATTCCTTTGTTCTAAACCTTTTGACTCTGAAGACGTCTATTTTAAAATGTTGAGCTCGTATCTGGTCTTATGGTCAATATCTCAAAGAGTATAATGTTATTTGGGTGCAAACCTTGTCTGCAACAAACTTGGAAACCTTTCATCGGTCTTATTTGCAATAGTCTAGGGTCTTGTTGCCATAAGTTTTTTAGTCTTAGTGGGTGAGTGATTCTCCTCAACTATGTTCTCAATTCCAACCCCATTTTATTTTCGTCTTTCATTAAATTTTGGGTTAAAGTTTAGAAAAGGATTGTATGTCTCAAACGGTATTTCATATGGGAGTGTCAAAAAAGGATAAGAAAATCTCGTGGGTGAGCTTGGAGTGTGTGTGTGTGTGTAAGCCCAAAGAGGAAAGAAATCTCATATGAGACACTTGTGAAATATTATTTTGTGGTGGGATGATCATCTTGGGTGAGAATGGTTTGTGGAAGGATATCCTTAGTGTTGGATATAGTGCTAGCTAGAGGATCCCCTGTCTCATTACGAAGGTCGCACTAAGGGAATTAGGGAAGATTCCCAGAGGTGGAAGGATGTTTCGCTCTCAGGGAGCACAATTGAATTTGCTTTTGATTGTTTCTGAAATGTCATCTCTAAGGTTGTTTGTAATGGTCTATTTTATTCCTTTTACGAGGAACCCTTGCATGGAAGATTATCCTTCATATTTGTCTCCTGAGGATCTCTTCGATGTCTCATTAGAGAGGGTGTAAAATGGGGATCTTGGTTGAAAATGTGTGTGTGTGTGTGTGTGTGTGGGGGG
>Ga0228711_1007941_pt1 | contig 15132 bp, 10 predicted proteins | sample MedpolnodulmetaG_2_FD_177996 | JGI IMG/M metagenome (GOLD analysis project Ga0228711, IMG submission 177996) | Root nodule microbial communities from Medicago polymorpha collected in Santa Monica, California, United States - brown nodules | ecosystem: Host-associated > Plants > Roots > Nodule...
CTTGAGATTGGATGAAGAAGGTGTTGCTCTTGATAGGAAAGCTCACACCACTGAACAAAAAAAGCTTTATAAGAAACATCATTTGATCAGAGGCATTCTGGTGGCTGCCTTGCCTCATAAAGAATACGTGAAGATGAGTGACAAATCTGATGGTATTCAAAATAATTCAAATTTTGAAGGATTGTTTGATAAATTAGATTTTGATGCATTTTCTAGTAAAATTTTAACAAGAAAAAGTCTTTCATGGAGACATGAGATTTCTTCGGAATGTTTTTCTTTTAAAAGTTTACTATCTCTTTTCGCTTGATAAATTAGATTTTGATGGATTTTCTAGTAAAATTTTAACAAGAAAAAATCTTTTATGAAGACATGAGATTTCTTCGGAATGTTTTTCTTTTAAATGATAGAGAGTGTGTTGTAATCATTTTTTTTCAACGAGTCCTTAAAATTCAAAAAATCTTTTGAAATCTTATACATCCATAAAATCCTTTAAAATCTTATGATGTAAATCCATTGAAATCCAAATTGAAAATCTTGATAGTCTTTTAAAATCATGAAAGTTATTAAAATCCTATAAAATCTTTGAGACTTTTTTAAGCAAAAATTGTCCTTTAAAATCCTAATCCAATACACCCCTCTAGTTTTAAAAAAACTAAACAAATGACTTGCACTTTTAATCCTTTTTCGATAACTCAATAGTATATGAATAAAATTTTATTAAACCTGAAGGTATTGAAGTCGAGGAAAAAGAAGATTATGTGTGCAAATAAACCCCTTTATGACTTAAAGCAATCACCTAGACAATGGAATATGAGGTTATATGATTTCATGGCACGCCTAGAATTTCAAAGAAGTAAGTTGATCATTGTGTGTATTTCAAATTTGTCCCTAGAAATTCATTTGTAACTCTACTGTTGTATTTTGATGACATTTTGTTAATAAGTAAAAGTTGAGCTTAATTGGTTGTGCTTTGTGTTATTTAGGCTTTACTTGTCCAGCGTGGTTGCAATCTTCAATTTCTGGCCGAGCATGAAGTTTTGTTTCGAATTTTTATCGGCTTAGTTTAGTCCGGTCTCCTACTATTGTGTGTCTTTTAGTGGTATTGGCTGTTTTTTTTTCGCTTTCTTGTTGCTAGTAGCAAGTGTTGGCCTTTTTGTGTGACTAGAATGTTTGCTTAGGTATTGGCTGTTTTTTTTTCGCTTTCTTGTCGCTTTCAAATTTGTGCCGTGTAGACAATATATCATATGGAAGTACACTTTCAGAAACATTTGTGATGTTTTATAAATGTGGCAGATGGGAAAAGTTGTCTCTCAATAAACACAGACACATACACTCAAAGTTCATGTAGTAGCCAAATGGCTGTATTTAAAGAATTTAAAGTGATATATATGAACTCTTAATTGTGTGATTTGTAATGTAGCAGATGGAGGACAGTTTTCACTTGTTTTTTTGCTGTCCAACAGCAGTTAATATATGGCGCGCAAGTAGACTTTGGAATATTATTGATCCGCTAATTCAGCAACTTAATAGTGTGGAGGATGTTATGTTCGCAGTTATGCAGCAAGCTAATAACAATCAGGCAGCATGCATAACTACTATAATCAGGAGCATGTAGAAAAGTAGGAATCTCAGAAATTGGCAGCAGATAACAGAAACAAACAGCAGCATTTTGGAGTGTGCGAATTCACTTGTTGGAGGATTGGCAGTATGCGAATGGCAGGAAGCTTGGGCATCTACTGGTTCAGCAAATAATAATATCATAAACAACATGACAGCAGCAGCACAGCAAGCACAAGGAATCACAGAGCAACGGTGGCACAAGCCGGCAAGAGGAAGGTTAGAATGTAACGTCGATGCTTCACTCTCAAACTCCGTAACAAAGTGGGTATAGGAATATGTATAATTAAATGGATGATTCTATTATGGTAGGATAGTATGCTTTATTGATACATTTTAGTATCATATTATGGGAGGTTAAAGGTTGTTTTTGGATGATTCTATAGTAAATGATGCATAATTAAATGGGTGAATTGAAATAAAGTTGTCATATCAATGTTTTGATTTTTAATGATAGAAAGGGATAAGCTGAAAAAAGTTTGCATTCATTGGCCAGGTGGAAGTAAATGGAATTACACGGATTACAAATTTATTGTTCACATAATACAAATTTAAAAGTGTTCGACACATATAAAATAAATTGGCAAATTCAGAATGATTTACTTTGCTATCACTAATGCCGTCCACCACTAGTTTGCAATCTAGCTCAATTGACACTCTTGATAGTCCCAGTTCACCAAGCCAAATAATAGCTTCTCTCAAACCAATTGCTTCCTATGAATTTCTGATACACATACCGACACCGAACCGCCTTTGGTCGCTGAAAATTTAGCGTCTACATTGTACTTCACGTAGCCTTCTTCCGATGGTCTCCAATTCGTGTTGCTGTCTGTTGAATGTACATCTGTTTGCATATTCTGTCCACGTGCAGTCAGCCATGCTCTCAGTGTCTCGCGTGTGGAGATAGATAACTATGGATCCTTCACCTCATCGTTCCAAACCTTGTCATTTCTTCTTCGACATAAACACCAAAGAGTCATGGAGATATCTGCTACAAATGACGCGGACAACCTGCACAAAACAGTAAAGAACATATTTGTAAAACCTGCAGCACCATCAAAAAAGCAACTTATTGTGTTCCATAACCCCGCCTCTGTCCATATTTGCCTCGCTTTTTCGCATCCAATAAAGATATGCCACTTTTTTTTGTAGTGGTTTTCACAGTGTGGACTGCTGTCCGGACACTGAACTCCTTTATCATGCAACCTCATACGTTTGAATATTCTGACATAACAAAGAACCGCTTGCAAGAACAAAGTTTGAAAAAATGCAGAAAAATCAAGTAAATTTGGCTCGATATGTTTCTCTAGACAATTAACATTATCAAACACAATTACGCCATGCAATGACCAACGAAAACTTGATGGCAACACCTCTAAACCAATTCCACGCCATCCAATTAGACGATATCAACAGCCTAGCACAATTAAAAGTGGGTTAGGATCATAGACTCACAGCCATATTACAAAAGAGTATTTTGAAACAAAAGACCAACATGGTCGCCAAATTTAAAAGGTTAACCAAATTCAACGGTTATTGCTTCAAATCTCAAAAGAAAACAAAATGGCATAAAGATCTCAATTATAATAAAGTCTATGATAACATAAAGAGGCCACTTGCTGAAGCAAAATGGTTTGGCACAAAAGATCAGAGGCGTTTTTCCTTCATAAACTTTACTCTCTTCAATATCGCAAGAAAGTGTTGACCATGAATCATTGTGTTAAGAGAACCCACCATAAGTTGTACAAGGCAGCTTAAAAAGAGAAATAAAACTTCAAATCAAAGACATAGAATGACAAAGGAATGAAAAATTGAATTTATATGGAAATTGACATGATGATTATCTGAAGCCATTTTCAAAAGTTGAATTTAAACTTGGATTCACTGTTGCTTGAGGAAGTTTTTTCTTATTCAAATTAAAAAAGGCTCTAACATGCCTATGCTGGTTTCGTATGCAAGTGCAAGGTAGAAGCACATATAGCAGAAAAAGAGAGGAAGGAAGCAAGCAGCACGACATATACCAAAGAAGCGGTTACCAATTGAGCTAAGTTCACGAGGATATAAGCGGTTATATATTAATTTTAAATTTTTCTATTAATTTTTTTCTAATTATATATTAATTTTAAAATTGAAATATGATGTGTCAAAATTGTGGATTTTGATTGGTTGAGTGTGTATAGATGCTATACACTGTCTGCTCACAATCATCATCAAAATAAAGCAAATTCATGGGGTAAATTCTATGGTACACCCAATATATTTGAGTGTATCGGTACACTCACTCTTTAAATTAATAGTTAAATGAGTTGTTTTTTTAAAGAAAAATATTATTTTTTATCATTTATAATTAGAATAATCAAATCTTATTCATCAAAAGTGTCAACGAAATAAAATTATTTTTTTTTTTGAATTTTTAACACTCATAATTGAGAATATTGATTATTTTTTACTAAAAATTACTATGATTCTTATAAACAATGAAATGATGTTTTTTCTTATAAAATGATGTTCTATAAAATATAAATATTGACAAATAGCTATTTATTACATAAAAAATGATCATTATTTAGAAAATTAGGAAGGAAGAGTACCGATACACCTCACTTTGTAAGTGTACCGTAGAAGTTCCCAATTCATAAAGCTTAATGGATATGTTATGTCAGTGTAAATTAAGTTTACACTAACATCCAATAGGAATCAACTATTTCTCCACATCATATACCATAAAAGTGGGGCAATTTGGAAGAATACTCTGTTGCTATTGGATGACAGTGTAAACAAAATAACCAAGGAAGAAGCATACATAAGCGGCCCCTTTATCTCACCGGTGACATCGGCGAAAGAAAGAAGGCTACCGGAGTGTATAAAACAATCTATGAGTTACTTCCAACAAAACAAAAGCCACGAAAGCAATGTACCTGAATTTGTGACTATGAAGAGGAAAAATGCGACGATTCAGAAACAGAACACGCTCTTCTGAATCCCCCCATTATGGCAAGTGCTTAGAGAGAGAGGTGATGCAGTGTGGGTTTGTTTAGGAGTGAGGTTGTGGGTTCACATGTTGGGTTTATTGTGAACTCAACAGTCTCAGAGAACAATTCTAATTCATTTCAAACTTGTCTCAAATGAGGCCATAGATTTAATCAAGGGAAAATCACAAACACCTCACTTAAATTTGTATCAAATATCACACATCTCCTCCGTTAAGTTGATAAGAAAAAGAAGTCACACTGTTTCCGTCTTTCTCCTTTTGTTCATTTTAGAGAAACACAACATTAGACAGAAAGATGAACATAAGGTAAATATTGTCTTTAACAGAAATTAAAATTAAGTAATATTAGATAAAACAGATCAAGTTAATTTGAGTACAATCTCTTTCTTAGAATTAGGAATCCAATTAAAGTACTAAACTAATTACTTTTATATTTGTTTCATGAACCTACAAATTAAAAGGAAAAGCAAATGCACCATGTGCTCTAGCAAGCATCCTATTTATCTCTTTCTTACATGAATCCAAGGATAATGTTTTATGGACAACTGAAAATCATCAACTAAAGATTTCGGGTGTGTTTGTTTCAAAGTTTATAATGTTATATGTGAGATTGAAAATACAATATTCTCATGTTTATTTCAAGTTTTAAAAAATTATTTCAATAAATATTATTTACACGTGGTTTCTTTACATTTTATTCCCTTGTTTTTTTTAATAACATTTTATTCCACGGTTAAGAGTGAGAATCTACCATTCTTATGGTAATAACCCACTTAAGTTCATTTGGTAGTGTTGGATTGAAACTTTGGAATGTGTTACTCTCAAGGTCTCGTGTTCAATTCTTCCTCGTCCCAATGTCGATGAATAATTACTTTGCCTTTTTTTTTTAAAAATCATTCAATAGAAATAAGTATTAATCAACTATAACCTCCCACTACCATTCACATTCATTTGTATTCATTTTTTTTTTTTTATATTTTTTTTTTAAATTAAACAAGTTTTAAAAACATTCTCGTGAAACACATGAGTAGAAAGTTAGAAGGGAATATCATTCCAAGGAATATAATTTCAAACCATGAAACAAACACACCTTCCGTTTTAAATTGAACACGTTTTAGACTTTTTTGTCATGAGTTTTAGACTTACTAATGGTGTTGTTTATGTAATGGGTAGATGGGTTGTTAGTGAGCCTAATTCAATATCGATTAACACCCCTCTCCTATTACTGTACGTAAGCCATATATTTTAAAAGATAATTTCTAAGTGCGTGTTTAATATAGATCTCTTAAGTGTGGTTCAAACCGCTATCTAGACCATGTGAGAGATCATAGAGATAGAGAGGATAATGTGATAAATGTGACAAATTGTCGATGTGATAAGAACAAAGAGATAGATTGAAAATGAATTTTTGTTTTTTGACAAGAGATTGAAAATGAGTTGTTGAGTGAGTGGTTGGAAATATGGATTATCTACATATAAATGCTCTAACAAAAAAAAGTGTACGTAGCTATGTTAAAATTTTATCTTGAAAGAGATAAAAAATTTAAAATTATGAATATGTGTAAACATAATTAATTTTGAAAAACTAAACAAATGACTTACACTTTTAATCCTTTTTTCGATAACTCAATAATATATGAATAAAATTTTACTAAACCTGAAGGTATTGAAGTCAAGGAAAAAGAAGATTATGTGTGTAAATAAACCCCTTTATGACTTAAAGCAATCACCTAGACAATGGAATATGAGGTTATATGATTTCATGGCACGCCTAGAATTTCAAAGAAGTAAGTTGATCATTGTGTGTATTTCAAATTTGTCCCTAGAAATTCATTTGTAACTCTACTGTTGTATTTTGATGACATTTTGTTAACAAGTAAAAGTTGAGCTTAACAAGGAGTTTGAAATGAAAGATTTAGGGACTACAAAAAGGATTTTAGGAATTGAAATTAAGAGAGACAAAAGAAGAAAGTTGTTGCTATTGTCTAAAGAAGTGTATTTCAAAAGAGTCATTGGTAGGTTTAATATGTCAAATGCAAAACTTGTGATCCTTTATGATGAACAACATCCCTTATGCAATTGTTTTTGGATCCTTTATGTACGCAATTGTGTGTACTCGTTTAGACACTACTTATGCAGTAAGTTTCGTCAATAGATTCATGTCAAACCCTAAGTTCACATTGGAAGGATTTGAAACAGATTCCAAAATATATCGAAGGATCACTTGGAAGAATGTTGGTTAATGGTAGAGCCAAGAATGAAACACATTAACATAAAGTTGCATTTTGTATGAGAAGTCATCGAGAAAGGATCGATTATTGTCAAGAAAGAGTCAACTAATCATAATTCTTCTTATATGATCACAAAAGCTCTCCCTAGTTGCAAATTTTATCATTGTTTGGAGCTTATTAGTTTAAGGGTCATGTTAACCAGTGCTCCTGGGGCACTAGTTAAACAGTTAAAAATGGTAAGAAAAACAAAGTCAGCATTAAAAGCAGCACCTTTTCAAGTTTTAAAAAGTAAAATACACAATTTCTAAGAAAATTTTTCCTTTTATAATTCCTTAACTAGTGTCCCGGAGACACCAGTTAACATTTCCCTTAGTTTAAAAGGGGATTAAGCCTTGTTATAATTGTTGTTTTTTTACATATCTCTCTAAAAGGAATTGTTACTGTACCAAAGCAAAAAATTGTAGAGGTAATTGGTCTAGAAACTTATCCCTTTATTAAAGTCAGGGCCGGTCCAAAGTTAAGGCTATTAAAATTGAAAGTTGTGAGCACCTTGTTCAAGCTAAAGTAATTACATTGTGTTTTTTTGTTCCTTGTTCCTCAATTTTCTTTCAATCGATCCTCAAGATACAAACTTTGGAGGTATTTTTCTGTGAACATTCTTAACAAGGTCGTGACCTTGCAAGTATGTAGTTGCCTTGTTTTGCACACATTATATAAGTCGAAGTGCATTTGTGTTGGATACCTTTTTTTCTTGACAAAATTGAGCTTTTGTTTCTTTTAATAGCTCATTATCTCATTATTTTTCTTGCATTTGTGGCACTAATGGTTATTTTACAAATGAAGCTGACAAAGAAGAAAACTCTCACTAATGATTAGTGATGTACAAAGGAAAGTAACCAACGATGATGATACACTGGAGTCAACGACTGAATTGAAAAGGAACACAAGGAGATTTGTGGGTTTCATTTAGGACTTGGGTCCTCGACAAGTAGAGTTGTCAAAATAGACTAGCTCATATACTTTTAGGGTTTTTTTAGCCTAGTCCTAAAAAGTTCGTTACCCATTAGGGCCGGTCCGCTTGGCTCACATACCTTAAATCATACTAAGATATGTGAAGTCTAATCCACTCTTAAAAAACAAAACACTGATTCATTTTGACACCTCTACCTACAACAGTTGTGAATGTCGTTAGTCTAGATAGAAATAAAATTCTCTTAATAGATCTAACGATTTTGACAACTTCTACCAGACAACTGATGGAGGGGATCCAGTTCTCTTTATTTGAGAATATGTTTTTTATTTGGTTTAATTACATAAATGATCCCTTGAATAATTATAAGGTGTCAATATGGTCCCCTTATTAATTTCCGCCCCATAAGAAAATTGTTAACATTCATCCCCTTCATCATCAAACCCATAAAATTCATCTTCTTCATCACTAAACCCAGAAAAATTCATCATCTTCATCATAGAAATGCAGAAAAATAAAAAAAATAAAAAAATGAAAAAATTTCCTAAAGAGCAGCCATGTTTGTTCGGAAGCCATATATACACAAAATCATCTCTCAAGGCATCTTCTTCTTCGTTCTCCAAGCTCCATTCTCAATTTCTCCATTGTGTTGCCTAATCCACTACCTCGGATTCACCGTAAATCTACAAAAACACAAATTAAATAAGAAATTAAACACCCACCATTTCTAACAAAGAAAAACTTCAAATTCAACTAATTAACTAGCACCACAAAAGAATCACCGTAAAACAAAAAAAACAGCACAAACCCATAATTTATATGAACAAAAAACAAAAGGGGTGTGATAAAAATTAGATTTTGAGAAGATTCGAGAGTAACCCTATGTAAATGTTGCCTTTGAAACGGGGACTGAGAGAGGCTAAAAGGTACAATGTGAAGAATCCTTCTCCTTCGGCAACTTCGTTTTCGTTATTGTTGTTTTGTTGAAATTCGAGTTGAAGAGATTCTTCTTTTGGTACTGAGGATGATTCAAGTTCTGATGGAATATGGGTATTTTCATCGAATCACATATGGAGAAGGTGTAGGAAAAAACATTTTAGGCAGGGGCGGATCCACCATAAGGTATGGTGTGGCACTTGCCACACCAAATTATTCCCCATTTTTGTCTTCATATACTTGACTTAAATAATTATATATAATATAAGTCGTCAACATATCATAGTTCCTTTCTTGGCCTAGCGGTATGTGCTTGATGGATGAATCGCAGTTCCTGTGTTTGATTCCTGCCGAGTTGCTATTTTGAATTTTTTTTTTTAAATTATTAATATTAAAAAAGGGTTTTGCAGGGAATTGAACCTGTAACAATAAGGTAAAACGCGCTCAACAAAACAATTTTGATGTAGTATTTAAGGTGTCGATGCTTTACTTTGTTAATATATATAGTTTCTTTGAAAGTTTTGCCACACCAATATCAAATGTCTGGATCCGCCCTTTATAGGTGTAGCAAGCAACTTATCTATCTATATTATAAAAGGTAAATAGTGCTGCAAGCAAAACCTAGTAAAACCCTAGGTTTTATTACTAAAATACCCCCTTTTGAGCGCTAAAATGCATAATTTTTAGAATGATAAAATGACAAGTATATCCTTCAACCAAGATGTATATATTAAGATGATCACATGGAACTTAGTCTCTCTCATAACATAACTTATTTCATCTTTGTTTCTCTTCTCATAACTAGAGCTCCTTCTATCTCTCTCATAGCCAAAGCTCATTCTTCCTCTTCTCCAAACTCATTTCCAATATCCTCTTCACAAACTCAGACTTTATCCCTCTATCTGGTCACTACAAGGTACATCCCATAAACTTTAGTAAGGCAATTTGTTTATTCCATAGTGTTGTTGGATGCCACATATTTGAATAGGCTCAGTCTTGAACCATGCACTCAAAATCTCTTTTTGCAAATTTATGTTCAAGTTTATGTTCAAAATCTTATTTTTGCGCGTTTCATCTTATGAAAGGTATGATTAGCTTTTGTGCGCGTTTCAAAATCTCCTTTTGCAAATTTATGTTCAAGTTTATGTTGCTTCTATTGTATATGTTAGTATTTCATCTTATTTGTGCACTTTTAATCTCATGTTAACAGTTCAAGGTAATGTTGGTCCAGAGATTGACATAGGTGTTAGGAGGGACTTGATTAACATGCGAACCTTTCACATGGAACAAGACATATGCTATGTGAGTTGTTCCTATGTCATGGAGACAACCAAAACTCCAACAAGCAAATCAACTGGAAAAAGGTTAGCTGCGAGTTTGGAAGGGCTATATTCAATTAATATTGAGGGTGAAGAAATTTCTACAACTAAATAGTCAAAAACGGTTTGCTTGAAGATTAAGGATTTGAAGTGAACCAAGCCAACAAGCTTGGATAGTGTGATATATGTGGTCCATATGTACTACTCCTTTATTTGCTTATACTTCTTATTTTGTCGTGTTTTGTATTTTTCTCTGTAATATGAACTAAGAACCGTCGTTGGCCAATTTTGCATCTAAGTTTTGATGTATGTTGTGCACTCTTTTTTGTATTCATTTATGACTTGCATGAATAGTTAATCTTAGTTGAATAAATTTATTGTTGGTGCATGTTAACATTTCTCAAGAGTATCCTTATTACCCCACTTATGATTTGATACGCTTTTGTTCTATTCAATTCATATTTTGATGTCCAAACTGTTTGTAAGATATCAACATACAAATATGATCATCACATGAATGTAGCAAAAATTAGGTTTAGGTCTAGAAGTTCTCTAATATATGAAAATATTAATGATAACGTCTATCTCAATGAAAGTCTATAGTTTTAGGTCTCTAAAGTCTCTAAGATGTGCAAATGTTAATGATAAGTGAAGTGTTGTTGATTTTGGGGAAACTATAGCTTAAAGAAATAAGATTTTCTATGATGGTCATTATTACCTAAGTTTTATTTTAACATCGATTCATAATTACTTAGGCAATAATTACTCGAGTTTTATTGGCATGCAATCCATGGTTTTAGGTCTTACAAAAATCAACTAATTTACGGTTTAGGTCTCGAACACATCAATTCATAATAACTTAAGCAATAATTACTCGAGTTTTCTTGGCATGCAATCCATAGTCTAATACATGCAACAAAACAAGTGTCACGACTCATGAGGAATAACACATGCAACAAGACAAATGTCAAAAAAATACATGCAGCAAGCCAAATGTTACCCATGTAATAAACCAAGTGTCACGACTCACGAGAAATACATGCAACAAACCAAGTGTCAAAAGGAATACATGCAGCAAGCCAAGTGTCAACCATGCAATAAATCAAGTGTCACAACTCACGTGGATTGAATGCAATAAGCCAAGTGTCAAGAGAAATACATGCAATAAGCCAAGTGTCACCTATGCAATAAACCAAGTGTCATGACTCTTGAATACATGCAACGAGCCAAGTGTCAAGATGAATACATGCAACAAGCCAAACGTTGCTCATGCAATAAACTAAGTGTCACGAATCCTAGGTAATATATGCAATAATCCAAGTGTCAATAGGAATACATGCAGCAAACCAAGTGTCACTCATGCAATAAACCAAGTGTCACGACTCATGAGGAATGCATGCAACAAGCCATGTGTCAATTGGAATACATGCAGAAGGCCAAGTGTCATCCATGCAATAAACCAAAGGCCATGACTCATGAGGAATGCATGCAACAAACCAAGTGTCAAGAGGAATACATGCAACAAGCAGAGTGTCATCCATGCAATAAATCAAGTGTCACAACTCACGAGGAATAAATGCAACAAGTCAAGTGTCAAGAGGAATACATGTAGTAAGGTAACTGTCACCTATGCAATAAACCAAGTGTCATGACTCTTGAATACATGCAACAAGTCAAGTGTCAAGATGAATACATGCAACAAGCCAAGTGTTAACCGTGCAATAAACCAAGTGTCACAACTCCTGAGTAATACATACAATAATCTAAGTGTCAATAGGAATACATACAACAAAGCAAGTGTCCCTCATGCAATAAACCAAGTGTCACGACTCATGAGAAATGCATGCAACAAGTCATGTGTCAATAATAATACATGCAGAAGACCAAGTGTCATCCATGCAATAAACCAAGTGTCATGACTTGTGAGGAATGCATGCAACAAGCCATGTGTCAAGAGGAATACATGTAAAAGGCCAAGTGTTACTCATGCAATAAACCAAGTGTCACTACTCATGAGGAATACATACAACAAACCAAGTGTTAAAAGGAATACATGCAGCAAACCAAGTTTCATCCATGCAATGAACTAAGTGTCACGCCACACGAGGAATAAATGCAACAAGTCAAGTGTTAAGAGGAATATATGCAGCAAGTCAAAGGTCACCCATGCAATAAATCAAGTGTCATGACTCTTTAATACATGCAACAAGCGAAGTGTCAAGATAAATACATGAAACAAGCCAAGTGTTACCCATGCAATAAACCAAGTTTCACGACTGATGCGGAATACATGCAGCAAGCCAAATGTTACCTATGCAATAAACTAAGTGTCGTGACTCACGAGTAATACATGCAATAATCCAAGTGTTAAGAAGAATACATGCAGCAAACCAAATGTCATTCATGCAATAAACCAAGTGTTATGAATCATGAGGAATACTTGCAATAAGTCAAGTGTCAAGAGGAATACATGCAACAACCCAAGTGACCATGCAATAAACCAAGTGTAATGACTCACGAGCAATACATACAAAAAGTCAACTGTCAAAAGAAATTCATGCAACAAGTCAAGTGTTACCCATGCAATAAACCAAATGTCATGACTCATGAGGAATACTAAAAACTAGCCCAATGCCAAGAGGAATGCGATCATATACACAATTTCTTGAGACCTATGCCATTTAGATATGGTGTATCTCATAGCAAGCCTATGGTTTTAGGTCTCGAACACATCAATTCATAATTACTTAGGCAATAATTACTCGAGTTTTCTTGTCATGCAATCCATGATCTTGGGTCTTAAAAACATCAACTAATTGACATCCACAATTTTATACAATTGTGTATCTCAATTAAAGTCTATAGTTCTAGGTCTATAAAACCTATAAAATGTGCAAATTTTAATGACAAGTGTAATGCTATTCATTTCAGGAAACCTATACTTGCAAGTAATAAGATTTTCTATGATGGTCATGATTATAAAATCTACATAATGAGACATCATATACACAATATCTTGAGATCCGTGCCATTTAGATTGTGTGTATCTTTCGTATGAAGTATTGCTCCTCCATTTGTCATCTGAAGTAATACTCTCACATTGCTAATATATTGCACTCATTATTGACCCGTGCAATAGCACGGGACGACCGACTAGTTTGATGAATTGAAGGATAGACAAAAAGAAAAGAACCCAATTTGAAACAAACATTGACTCCCACCAACTGCGGTGCCTGAGACACAGGACAACATGTTGTCAACGCTACCTTGTACGACATGATCCTCCTCCTGACCGACACAAGACGAGGATGTTATGTTCAATATTGGAACTCATTGTCATAAAGCCCACGTCATCATGTCAAGGTTCTTGTTTTTTCTTTTCATTTTTCAAATTTTTATGCAAGTATTTGAAAGAAAAGAACACAAACGTAGCTTATGAAATGCCCATAAGCTGTTTTCAGCTTATTTTAGTGCAATGTTAAACTTGTATCCACACCTATATTTTATCTATACAGTGATTAAATGTTTAAAATGCAAATAATTTGTCAACGTGCACTTTTAAATGTAAATAGATTATTGATTGTTAGCTCTTATGAAATAATCTCTCATTTGATAAGAGCTTCTTGGAAAAACACTTAAGTAATTTGCCACATGCCCTCTTACGATCAATTTGTATTTATCCATGAGGTCTCAGCTATTGTATTATTCTAGGATATTTGTATTTTTATTTTGTATGTTAGCTTTGTTTGAGACTTTGAGCATATGAAGAGTAAACATCCAATAAAATGTGCAGGCTTCTCGCTAGAGGAAATGTTAGAAGGTTTGTGCATTCTTTTCACCTGAAACAGAACAATGGCAACTTGGAAGGATTTCATCCAATCCGGATCCCTTACTCAACCTACAAATATTTAGCATACTATGCAGTTGTACAGAAAGGACAAACTCCATTTATGTTATATAAAACAAAGGTTAAGTTGTTTGATGAACGGCAGTGCGAGGAATTTGTATACCCTCCCCTCAAATAATGCAAAATACCAGCATGGTCAAGTTCTTTGGAACATGATGCGTTTCCATAAAGGGCCAGCTCTACCTCCAGTAGGTCACATTGCCCATGCTTTGAGTCTAGCTATAGTTAAATCAAATTTTGTTATTCATGGTATGATTGTTGTCATAGTAAGCGCCTGGACACAAGGGAAATTAGAAGAAGCAGAAGCATTCCCGACAAGGGATTTATTGTACTTGTACGCAGGCACGGATGCACGTGTACCACATTGGGGTCACTTGACCCCACTCCTTGCTTTCTATTTCAACCAATTATAGCATGATTTTGCATTTTGACCCCACTTTAAATTGTATGTAGACCCCACATAACCAAACTAATACATTGAAGGTAAAGCAATGTCATGTTTGTAAATTAATTTTAAACTATATTTGCTAAAATAGTAGTATAACTCTCATACTTTCCATTGCATTTATAAAAAGTGAATTAGTGAATTGGGAAAACATTGGCATTTAAGTTATAACTTTCAAAAATTGATTTTTCATTAAAACAAAAAGAAAATGCTCCCAAAAGGTTAAAAGAAAATTCAGGTATCACGTGGATTTATTTTTTTTTTTTTGAAAAGGTACGTGGATTTATTTTAAAACTGAATTTACAAATGCAAGTCTAAAATTGAATTTATTTTTAAATTGCTTACGATGAAATATACTAGAAAAAAAATGGAAATTTGATCTTTTTAAACACTTTTCTAATTTAGATGAAAGGACCAATCTTTCAAGCAAGGTTTTCGAAACTATAAAAGATTTTTTATCCAACATTGTATTTACTTTTGAAGTTAGCATTACTAAAAACGAGCACAAAAAATACTCAAACATTATAATTGTATGCGACGATGAGAATTGTTAAAAGGAGTTTCTTTGCTACGAATTTTGTGAAAAAAATCGAATTATGGATATGAATTTTTGAATTATTGTTTGATAACATTCATAGACATCGATATATCTGGTAATCTCTGATTTATGGTAACATTTATAGAGACTAATATATGATGACATATTTTTTGTAAT
>Ga0228711_1007942_pt1 | contig 15132 bp, 7 predicted proteins | sample MedpolnodulmetaG_2_FD_177996 | JGI IMG/M metagenome (GOLD analysis project Ga0228711, IMG submission 177996) | Root nodule microbial communities from Medicago polymorpha collected in Santa Monica, California, United States - brown nodules | ecosystem: Host-associated > Plants > Roots > Nodule...
ATGAAATTAGTGCAATGATTTTTTCTAGTAGTGTGTACAAAATATAGCAACAAAAAAAAAAGGCAAGAGGATATGAATGAAATTGGTGCAATGAATTTTTTTGATGAAATTTGTTAGGTTAAATTACTGCTAACCTAATACGGCAAATGAGTGGGAAAATATTAGGTTAAATTGTTGCAGACTTAACAAAATTAATAAATAATAACAAAATTAATAAATAAGGATGCACATATAGCTTCCATAAAGCTGCCGTGTCGCAAAAAAACATTGATTGGGCTCCCCCGTTAGACCTAAATGAAAAATGAGTATTACTTTTTCCACCCTATAGAATTCTCGCGCGTCTTGCGTTTTTTTCAAAAATGCCCTTGAGGTTTTCGGATTTCATAATCTGGAATGATGTTTTCCTTTGTTATAAGGTGAAAAATGGAGTTACGAATTTTTCCGAATTTTGTAATCCGAAAACTTCAAAAATAGGGCGCGTTACATGATGTTTTCGGATTACATAATCCGAAAACCCCCTAAACACCCTTTTTCAAGGTAAAACAATTTGTATTATATAATTTGAACTGTATCAGCACAAATCCTAAACATGTTTGTAACATGTATAGCTATTTTATGGACAATATTAATCTTCTTAACTCTTTTGTTTTGGGTCATTATTACATGTTCTTAGTCAAAAATTGGGTTTTCGGGCTACTTGATCGGATTGTTCTGAAACTTCCCCAAAAAATCAGAAAAAATTCAAGGACCATGACTCCCTTAGAAGGGACTTCTTACGGGACTCCGCCCCTCAAAATCCAAAATTCTATCGTTTAGACCCATTTTATTCTCAGAAAAATCCAAAAAAATTTGCACTAGTTTTATTTGATTTTTAGAATTTTTTGGTGGTATTTTTATGATTTTATTTGACGTGTTTTTAGCATTTTTTTACTTAATTTTTTGTTGTTTTTAAAAAGCAAAACTCAAAATTGTTGAAATGTGAAGGAGTCTGATGGCTGATTATACATAAGAATTGTCCGGATTATAAAATCCAAACATGAATCCAGATTTTAAAATCCGGACTGCGTAAGGGCATTTTTGGAGGAAAAAAACGCAGGACGCGCGAGAATCCTATAGGGTGAGAAAAGTAATACTCAAGAAAAATTATATAAATGGAACGTTAAAGAGATATAGTAGTGTCCATGGTATAAGCATGAGTGCATGCCCCGGATAAAAAGATCCTCCAAAAAAGATTCTCTTCAACTTAAATTACAACGCATTTAAGTAATCTATCCATAGAGAGAAGAAAAGAACACAAGATTGTCAGATATGTGCTGAAAGAACAAGAGGTAATGGAATAGAACGTTGGAATTTCTAGATTCATTTTTTTAGAGAGAAAATGGATTCATTTTAACACATACTGGCTTCGTTTTTTTTTATTTATACGCAAAAATAGGTCAAAAAAAGTTGATGCATTTAGTTCAAAAATACATAATTTTCTTTTTATTTTCCTTATAAATGCAACCCAAGATTCATTTTAGTAAAAAAAATAAAAACAAAGAAACAGAGTATACCTTGTGTCAGGTATAATGTAACCCGTGTTTGTTGGATTGACATTACGAATCCGATTCTTCATTTTTTTCCTTGAGGGAATGATTCCGATTCTTTTTGTTGTTTATGATTTCTATTTGAAATTAGAAAAACAATACCTCGTCGTCGTAATGAATGGATTGTACAACAATATACGGAAAACATGGAGATGACCGGAAGAAGATAACACTTGGGCGACATAGGTTTTGTTGACGTTGGTGACATTGTTCTTATCTCTCTTTTATTCAATCATTCCCTTTCATCTAAATAATTTATTTTAATCATTCATCCATCATTCTCTTTCATCTCCAGTAGAAGATATAGAATGATATTGAGTTTTCTATCCCTATACATCTGACATTTAATTCACTAAGAATAAAGATCCATATCACTTCAAATGCTTAAGTATTAATTATTCACTATTATTATTAAATTTTAGTCCAAGTATGCTCGGATGCAAAAGGAATAAGTGTTGGGGTATTGGGTAAATTTTCCCATCCACAATTGGTAGCAAACAATTCACTGCATCTAGTGGTCGTGATTTTGTTATTGAGACCCTTAGTTGACTCCTCATCAACAATACCACCACCCTCTATCTGAAGTGACCTGTCAGCCAACCAACAATTGTGAATGAAGTGCATCAACACCACCACCACCTTCTGCCGCTACCGGTTGCGGTGTAAGCGCAACTTGTAACGTTGCTTTTGTATCCATGCATACCGAGATTAAAACAAGTAATAGTGAAGAATTAATAATTAACATTTAAATTAATCCTTAAAAAAACATTTAAATTGATTTTATTTTTTTTGTGTTAACCCTTTTGTTTTTTAAAAAATAGACCTTAGTAATCCAGAGTTCAATTAAATAAAGTCCGATAAAAGAATTGTTCCACCTAGACGTTGAATTTGGATTCTCCCAAATGATTCATCCCAGGTGAAACTCATTAACCACTTGTTAGATTTAAATTTATATGAATCCTTACTCTTAACGAAAAACACAATAATATGACTCAAACCGAAGCAAAGTCAAACCAACATTTTTCTTTTTTGAATTATTTATTTATGATTATTCATTTTCATAACTAAGGTGTATCGTACATTTGTGCCTATTCTGATAAATAATACATCCTCCCCTATCAAAGATGACCTAAACAAAATGCTGGTGAGAATGATAATTTAAAACAAAATGCAGGCGAGAATGTTAAGTATTTATTATTCACTAATAATTTCTATTAAAAAAAAAATTATTGTCTAACTACTAGAGGTTGCCAAGAGCAACGTCTACATTCAGGCTGCACTTGCAGCACAAATGTTGGCAGCAGAGGGTAGTGTTGTTATTCAGAGTCGATGTAGCTAGAGGTGTCAGAGGGTCGTGGTATTGTTGATGAGGCACTTCATTCCAAGTTGGTAGCAAATGATGCACTTAAATTGAAGGATGGTGGTGTTGTTGACAATGCAATTAACTCAAAATCAACAACATTACCATCCCACAATTCAAGTTCAAGTTTGTCATTGACCAACAAATGTCTCATCAACAAAAACCTCCACCCTCTACCGCTGCCACGATGTGGTGGCTCCTAAACAACAATACCAACTTCTACCGCCACTAGTTGTGGTGCAAGTGCAGCCCGTAATTAATACTTAACATTTAAAGTGATATGGATCCATACCTTTAACAAATTAAAGGTCATAAACATAATACTACTTTTGTCCTTAATTGTAGGCCCATTTTGAAAAAATAACAGGAATAAGAAAATTGAAAGTGATAATAAATTTGTTTGTAATTAATATTGCTTTTACAATTTTATTCTTTAAGAGAGAGGATTAATGTGTGTTTTCAACAAGGTATTTAATGTTTATTGAAGAAAAAGATATAAAATAAATAGGGGTATGTTGGTGAAGAATTAATTAATGTACTTGGAAATAGCAAAAATGTCTTATAAAAAGAGACAAATTTTTTTCTCAAAAGGGTCTTGTAATTAGGGACGAAGGTAGTATACAACATTATTGCTCTTTACCTTTTTTATTGCGGTGGTCGGGGTTCGAACCTTTGACCTTACATAATTATGCATTGTCCATAACAATTGAGTTAAACCCACAAGGACATTGCTCTTTACCTTTAAAACAAGGGAAAAACACAATAATATGACTAAAAAAGAAGCAAAGCCATAACCGTATTTTCGTTTTAAAACTCTTTATTTCTAAGGTGTATTGTACCTATTTAAAGAAACAGTTGTGACTCTGCTTCTTTTTGAGTCATTTTATTGTGTTTTCCTCTTGTTTTCCCCTTGTTCTACCTAAGGTAAAGAAGAAAAGTTTCTTTTCTCTTTAAAATTCCTTATTTCTAAGAACATCTTCAATGGAGGTCCTTACTTAACAAAGATCACTCTCCATTAAGGACCTTATTGGAGGAAGAAAATATGAGTCCCTATTACTTACTTAACAAAAACCACTCTCCATTAAGGTCCTTACTTAACGGATCATCTCTCTCCTGGCAACTAACGAGTTTCACGTTTAAACGAAGTAATAAAATATGTAATATTTGGTCCCACTTGCAAAAGAAGTAATAAATTATTTTTGTTTAATGATGTAAAGTTAGTGAGACCTATTAAAGTACTTTTCATTGAAGCCCTTATTAGTGTATTGTCATTGGTGTCATTGAGTCCTTAATATGTACTTTTATTAAAAAATTATAAATAAGTGATGTATACACGTAGAATCCATTTTTAAGGAGTCTCTATTAGTAGACTGTCATTGTGGATGTTCTAAGGTGTATTGTACCTATTTAAAGAAACAAAACATCCTCCCTATCAAACTGACATAGACAAAATGAATGCTAGTCTAGTATACTTATATCCTGTTTGGTTCAGATTTTGTCTACCCACGTTTTCTGTAAAAGTACGGTAGCAACCCATGTTTACCCAAAAGCTCCAATTGCTGGCTTTTAAAAATCACGGTAATTTTGCCTTAGAAATCCCCCAAACTTGCTTTTTTGCTTGCAAACTCCAACCCAAACAAACACTTAATAGACTTAAAGCAGAAGACAAACGTAAAAAGGGTACAAAATTGTCCATTGACGGCTTTCTAAATTAGCGTGTGTTTGGTTGTGTGGTGGAAAAAATTGATTTTGGTAGAATTGATTTTGGTTAAAAGTGAGTTGAATGTAAAATGATTTATGTTTGGTAACCTTCAAAACAAAAGTGATTTGTATGAAAAATGTTATTTGGATGTTTTGAGTCAGAATGGCTTTTAGATGTGTAAAAGACCAAAATGGGTTTTAACTTGTGAGTGTGTGTATCCAAGTTTACATTTATTTAGTTTTTTCATCCTTCATTTATTTTTTATTAATTGACGATAAAATTACTAGATTAATATAATTGTTAATCACACAATATTCAAATAAAAATACATGTAGGGAATATATATTAAACATGAAGTACTCGATCAAAGCTCCAAATACCCCATTGACGTTGGATAACTGGAATCCACCAAATAATAATGCATATAAACTTCATCAATATCATTATCATTTGACGGAAAAATAGAGAAGCTATATTCAAACTCCATCAAAATCATTAACATTTCAAGAAAAAACAAAGAAGCAAATATAACTAAGCTCAAAGAAAACAAGGAAAATAATAGTTCTTTATTCAAGTATTTTATCAAACACATCAAATGCATAGTTATCAAAGGAGTGTTTGAACTTATGTTTGAGTATCAAACACTGCAGCTATTTGCCTCTTTCCTTTTCCTCTGTGTTTGAGAATGAAAAGAGTGACAAATGAGCCAACATATATAAAGAATTTTGTAGGAACTACGTGTAAGTAATGAAATTATGAGGCAGGTGAACTAATTTGTTTGATCTCTGAAGAAATTATGATGAAATAATTTGATTATAGTTTAATGAAGTTGTGAGGTAGTTGATTTGTTAGATTTGTGAATCGTAATTTGCATTCAAACTTTGAAAGGAGATATGAATTCTAATGGGATATAAGTTATGAGGTGGGCGAAAAGCAGCAAAGGGCAAAAAAGAGAAATTGATATGACTTATCGTGCCCGACTCATTTTGACATTGGTGATTAGTGTAGAAAAAAAAGAAATTACAAATGCATCAAATTACATCTTTCCACATAGATAACTATGTTTTTTAAGAAATTGTATGATGAAATGTAATTGAATGCATGTGTAAAACAAATTTCAAAAGGATATAAGAGTAAATTCAAAGAAACGGTTGAAGACATCGTATTTGGCGCTTCGTGGCGCCCGTATATATAGTCCTTGCACTTTGAATTATCGCCATCTTTTCGTATTCGCTCTAACTGTTTCTTTGGATCTCGAATTTTGAGAGATTCAGATTCAGATCTGACCCAGATTCGCGTTATTCACGTTCTCAGAGAACGAACGAAGAACAAAAAAAAAATGGTGACTGTATCACCTCTAGCCAAATACAAACTCGTTTTCTTAGGTGATCAATCCGTTGGTAAAACCAGCATCATCACTCGCTTCATGTATGATAAATTCGACACTACCTATCAGGTTATTCCCCTTTTCATTTCTAATTTATTGTTATTCGAAGGTTTTGTTGATCGATTTTCCGTTTCATTTTTTCAATTTCGATATTAAGATATTGATTTTGTTTATTCTTGTTGATCTCGTATTTCATTATATGTTACATAATATTTGTGTGATTTTGCGAGGATCGTCATGAGATAGAATAGAATAGTAATATTGCTGTTTTGATCATGTAGTTTTGCCTATTTAGTGAATCTTTTATTGTGCATTAAGAACAAGGATGGAATATTTGCGTTATTGATTGCTGATTAATTATTTTCCTGTTGTGTATAGGAAACAAGCTTAATTAGCTTTGCAATGATTTCACAAACGTGTTTAAAATACGTGATTAGGACTTGATTAGGAATTAGGAGGATCAGAGGATATTTTATTCTGCATTGTCTTTGGAGTATTATGAACAGAGGGAATAGATCTAAATTTAAGGTGTAATAATATACGTTGATTTTGATACTGTGCGAAATTGTTTCGATTAGGAATTAAACTAGTTGCTTGTAAACTCCTTCTTGCTTTACACATGTATTGATCATATCTTCAGGATTACTTTAGTGAAGTGCTAGAGTGAGAAGAAGAGCTTTTATTAGCAATTGTAGGAATTATTTCAAGGGATCATATTTATGACATTTTTGCCATTTTTATCGACGAAGCACAAACAAGATACTGGTATTGGATAAGTATCATAACTGATACGGCGATACGTTAAGGATACTTAGTTTGTAATGCTCCTTGTTGTATGTCTGTTACCAACTTATCATGCAAGGTTACTTAAAATAGAAATATCTCTTCTTTGTCATGTTGTTTCGGTTTCAACTTTTGCATTTTCTTTTCCCCCTTTCCTACTGATAGGATCTTGACAAATTTGTTAATCATCTACATTTCAGGCGACAATTGGTATTGACTTTTTGTCAAAAACAATGTACCTTGAAGATCGAACAGTTCGTTTGCAGCTTTGGTATGCAGTATTCTAAAAGTTATAGTAGATTTCACATTGTGACGTAGACGCTATTTTACCCATTTTTGTATATTTTGAATGTAGTCTATTTTAATTCCACAGGGATACTGCAGGGCAAGAAAGATTTAGAAGTCTCATTCCAAGTTATATAAGAGATTCTTCGGTTGCGGTTATTGTATATGATGTTGCCAGTAAGTATTAACTTTTATTGTTCTTCTAAGAAAACAATAGCAATAGCATGATTATTTTTTTAAGTCGTGACATAATTATTCCAAATTATTTGCTAACGTTAAAGATTTTATAGAATGTGAATGCCATGTCCTATCAGAAGAGAGTTTGACCATCCAGCATAGGGTTTTTAGTTATGGATATCCAAGTTGAGAGAAAAACAAAGAAGAATAGTCAAGTTAACATATCTAACCTGAGAATGCAGAAAGTCTATTTATAACTATGGGAAGAGTCGACTTTGTTGTTTCTGGATATACTTACTAAACATATCCAAGAGACAATGTCATTGTGTTCTTCTTTGTGTGGATAATATAGTCCTAGTTGGAGAAGAATTTACTTAGGCTCATGTTGAAAATGTGATTATGAATGATCTTTGTAATCATTACATATAACCTATAGAATAGAGAGACATATGATGTGGAAACCATGTCTCTCTCTATTCTCTTTTCCAACGGCTTCATCATACAAAATGACCGATAGATAGGAGATGCCAACTATAGGATCCAAGTAGGGTGGACAAAATAGAGGAATAATTTGAGTTTGATCCGTGTGATATAAACTACCACTTAAGCTTAAATGAAGATTTTACGGCATAGCCATAAACTTACAAATTACAATGTTGTATGGGACTGAATATTGAGTTGTAAAGAGCCAAAAAGAAAGACGTCTCGGTGTCATAGTGATAAGAATGTTACAATGGATAAGTGGTTTACACAAGATAAGATAGGAACAAAAATACATTTCTTGGAAGATAGCACGTGTGGAGAAGAATTAAAAGCACTGGTTGACTAAATGGAGTATGGTCCAACATAAGGGGGAATTAAGAAAAATTATAGGCCAAACTAACGAGAGATTTAGAGATAAACAAACCTATCTTAACACTTGATCCATGACAGAAATAATGATATCATCTGATCTAGGTACTCCCCAGCTAGTGGAAGCCTGCTTTGCTGTTATTTCTGTTGTGTAAAATTATTTTACACTTTACTGTTATTATTTTAGATTAATTATTATGCATTCTTTAAGATTGATGTTTGCCTTACTGTTATGATAATTATTTATCAGAGAAGCACTGAATGATTAAAAACGTTAGCTCCTCAATCCCTACCTCTCTATGTGTGTTTTCTATTGTACATTATGCTCTGTTTGCTTGTGGAATTGGATTTGCTTAGTTTTTTATATCAAACTATGAGGCATAAATCAAATTACAACCATTAAATTTCTTAGCAAGCTGTTCTGATGCAGATCGGCAATCATTTCTTAACACTAACAAGTGGGTTGAGGAGGTACGTGCAGAACGAGGCAGTGATGTTATTATCGTTTTGGTTGGAAACAAAACTGATCTTGTTGAAAAAAGGTGAGCAGGGAGTCAACCAGTCAGGACATTGAGCATTTTCCTTGATAGTTACATATCAACTGGTTTGCTGACATGACATTTTTTTTTCAGATACTTTTATTTGTACATTAGACACATAGTTTTTATTTAATGTTTCCATACTATGTTTGCTATAATTCTTGTTTAGTTTTTAAAAAAAAATAGCAAGAAAATATTTGTTAGTTTATGTTCTGCGTGAATACTATAATGGTAGGACAGAGTCTCTCTCCTTTTATTGCCTAACAACAGAATTGGTTAAATAATAATTTCATTAAAAGTGTTTGATTATGATTGTTTTGCTAATAAATAGATTAAGTCATACTAAAAATTCGCACTGGTTTACCAAAATTGCCATACCTTGAAGTTGTTATTTCAAAACCATATTTAGAAGGTAAATTTATAGTTCCATGATGATATTGTTGGATATAATATTTCCAGTTAGCTTCGCATGTGATGTTTGTGATTCAACTATTGTGATATCACTATCTAAATCTTTGCTAAAGAATAATGTTTGTTAATACAAAAAGAAATTTGTGAGTGTGTAAGAGTAGCTGATTGTAAGGAAATTATATACTATATTTTTTTCATTCACTTTTCTTCTCGTCATATTTTGTTTTTTTTCCCCTCATATGGCACATATCCGTACAATTCTTCTTATATCAAATGACAATGTTTTTATGTTGCACCTACAATGACGTTATGATGCTTTAATAGGCAAGTCTCTATAGAGGAAGGAGATGCCAAGTCGCGTGAGAGCGGTATCATGTTTATAGAAACCAGTGCAAAAGCAGGATTTAATATCAAGGTGAAATTTGATCAATTCTCCGAGTCACCACATAATTTCATGTATCATGCTTTTGAATTCTGAAGTCTGTCTTCTAAACATATATCAATCTGAGAAACCTTGAATGATTCTCAGCTGCATTTTCATTAAATGTAAAAGTATGTCATCCATGGATTTGAAACTTGTTGTCAATTGCCTTTCTCTTTGACATGTTTGTCTCATTCCATATGTTTTGCTCGAGTCACTTTATCATGTCCATATTAACTCGAGTGATTAAAATGTCGCAGCCTTTATTTCGCAAGATTGCTTCAGCCTTGCCCGGGATGGAATCTCTTTCAACAAAGCAAGATGACATGGTTGATGTAAATTTAAAATCTTCCGTGAATTCATCCAGGACAGAGCAGCAAGGTGGAGGCTGTTCATGCTAAACAGTGTTATTCACAACAAGGCATGAGTCTATTCACTTGACACAATTATTGGCTTGGCAACTAAAATGGAAATATGCACCTAGGCCAAACCCAAACGTACTTTTGCACCAATGCTCTTTAGTTTAGTTTGGTAGGACTTAGATCTTAGCAGTAATGAATTTGATAATTAGTTATTTTATTTTCTTATACAGTTAGTCCCTTTGTGTAAGATTGCAGATAATAAACCGATATAAACATTTACATTGTTTACCAGTTGATAATAAAGCTTCAAACTGGAGCTTTGTCGGAAGCATTTTATCGACCAAGTGTTGTCATGCTTTACTGCATAAACTATGTTTGCATTGAGATTTGAGATTATGTCCAATTTTATTATGCAGAATATTGGTTTTACATAATGAGTTACATGGTTTCATCTCACCGTAATCAAATCTACAGGATGGCAAAAATATTATCAGACCACATCGTTTATACCTTCCTGTACCTGGAGTCAAATTAAAGGTCTTTTTTTTTGGGTATGTTTCCATTCAATGGTCCTAGTCTGACTCTGCTAAATCATTAGATTGCCAGATAATTTAAAATTCATTTAGCTCATATTAAGTTTTTCTTATGATTACGTTCTTCTTTAAGAAAATTGAGTGTGCTAAATTTTTATAAAGAAATGAGTTTCATTAACCAAAATTCTTTATAAATAAAATATTTAGCAACGTGATTAAGTGGATTGTGATACATGAAACAAGTGTTTTGGTGAAAAAATTATTCTTGATACTTTATTAGTATTCTAAAAAATTGAAATAAGAAACACTTTTTACAAAATAAAATAACACTAGACAGAGAGAGTAAATAGCAGAGGGAGCTTTAGGATAAAAGTAATCTACATTTTTGTCACAAGGAGCTCTATTACAATTCAAAAGATACGTTAAAATTAAAAACCATTGAAACTTAGATGTGTACAATTAAACAGGAGGCCAGCGAAGATTGAGCCTTTAACTAAGAACAAACACATCAGCCTTCTGCCTGACCCTCAATGTCAGATATATCAATACCAATGTTCCCAGACTTGACCTGCAGAGTAATTGATCTATTTAGTGAATTGGTCATAAACAACAAATTTCCATTTTCAACAAAATTAAAAAATAGACACCAGAAAAACATGGCAAGAGTTGGTCAGTTCCTTGGGAAAATGACTACGTGCATTATTTTCGACTGCGTGGAATCCACTCAGAATTTGTTACGAGTAATATACTACTAGTTAGCATTCTCAGAGTGGCATCTCTCCTTAACTCCACAGTTCACGAGATATGCAATGCACAACCATACCTCACCCTTTATATTATGAAATGCAAGTTTCAAAACGACAAAACCATATGTATAAATTCACAACACCAACCATTTATCAAGCTTTCTGTTGTCTACATAAAATTACATAAACATAAGAAAAATAGTTTGATGTATTAGGATTTCTATTTTCTTATTGAAGCCCTTCAGTTGTCTACTACATGAATATAGTATAAAATAAGAGCATATATGCTATTCAAAAATTTGTTATAATCATGAAAAAGTAATACTGGTTATAATAGAGTATTAGAGTAAATACTTTACTAGGAAAAAATGGAATATGCGCACAAAATAATAGCCAAACTTTTGGTATTGAAGGACAAGTTTATTGCATGAACTTAATCATTATGCATAAAATTATTATTGAATTATTCTATCATATAATATAGTTGTATTTTTTGCTATTGCTGTTTGTTTAGTTTTCTTGCAAAATTTTCTTCTAATATGAATAATGTAGTTAGGGCAGCACACAGGTTAAGTTAATGTAACCCATTTATGAAATAATAAAGATTTTATGTTATCTCCTGTAAATGTAAAATCTTTTAGCACATGCATCCAATCAAATCTCATCATATAGTAAACTCATATAGACAAACAACTAAGATAAAATGTATAAGGTTGTGTGGATAGCTATGATTTTATGTCAAGCTTTTAGTGTTTAATCTGCTGCAACTTACAATATTGAAAACAGAAGAGCAACTTTTCTGGAATCGAATGAGGTAGAGCGCTTATATCTTCTCCATTTGTTACTCGGCAAATCATGTAACTTTTCAGTGACTGGCTTATCTGTTAATATATAAAATAAGAAAATTAAAAATATATCTGGATCACAAACCTACTGAGTTCTGAACACAAAATTATGAGCACTAATCCAAATAAAAGGAGAGAGCATTTGATAGTTTAATTGTGACAAAATGAATTCTAGATAAAAGGCAAAGAATATCATAATATAGCATGTCAGTGTATGAAGTCTTGTCAATGTGATTAACAATGGAAAACAAAAAGACTACGGTGGACAATTTGAATTTGAATGGAAGATGCACTTGTCTTTTCAAGTTTAAATAAACCATGCATACTACAAGCATTTCATTCGCCTTTTCAATTGCACAAGCAAAAGCCAGAACAAAACCTGCTTATCTTTTACTGTATTGCTTTTGAAATGAAAACAAACCAAAAATCTTAGTTGATTTACAGGACCAGACAGAAATTATCCAACTGGCTAAATACATGCTTTAATTCTTTAAATGACATAGAGCAGGAGTTCAGCTTTCCTCATTACATGAGACTATGAGAAGATAGATCTATTTATGACCCTAATGCGTATACTTATTTTGCCAATCCAGCTGTTTGTATTGGGTGTGGTCAATATTTCTTTCATCTCTAAACTATTCTGATTGCTTACAGAAAATCATTATGCCCCGACTATCTAGTCGGTTCCAGTAAAGAAAACTACATAGGCTTATCTGAAATAAAAATATTAAGATACCCAAGAACAGCAGAATACCTCTTGGGCTGCCAAGGTTCACTAGACTCTGCATAAGTTTTGCCCCTGCTTTTAGACTTGATTCTCTCCACAGTACGCTCTGCAATGTTGTAAAATATCAGCCCTCATATAAGGATAAAGATACACGCATATGTGAGAGGTTAGTATGTTATCCGCAGCCAACAAAATCTGTATCATGTGCATGATATCTTTAAAAACAACAGTGCAGAAGATGACTTTATGAGACTTACCTTTGGTGAGTTCCCAGTTTTAAAACTATCAACTCCCTCATCATAGGATTCAGGAGAAACTGAGTTACCATTCACATTAGGTATATCAACTATGCACTGGGCATAAATATCTTTTCTGTTCATTTGAAAATCAATGCTGTTTTGGCAATTTATATGAGCGTCTAAGCACACTCCGCTTTTAGCTTGATTAGGAACCTCTACAACGCTTAGGAAAGCTAGTGGTGAAGCACTTCTTGCATTTTCACCTTCCTCTGGTGCCATTGAAATACTATAAACATCTTGAGCCTGTAAAAAATGAAAGGGCACCAGTTGCTGAAAAACAAATTTTGAGCTGTTTCCAAAGAATTAAAACGGTTCAAGCATTTAAAATAAGAAAGGCAGTTCAAATAAAAACCACTGAAAAAACATTGAGATTTTTCTTTTTCACAGGAATAACATTTGACTTTATTTATGCCTCTTTTGTCCTTCTTAACAGTTTTGAGAAAAAGGAGCTTTGATGGTTCATATTTCAAGATACCATTTGATCCAAAATAACAAGGTGACGAGCTAACCCAAAACAAAATGGAAATTCAGGTCCAAACGGTTTTTTTTTTCTCCTAAGTTGAATGTAATATGATTGTGTACAAACATTTTTCATCCTCTCCCCTCAATCATATGGTTGTAACCATCAGTAACATAAACTCATCACCAATCATTCATTATCATTCAGCCATACATGATACGCAACTCATCACCATCAGTAACATAAAATCGGCGCTATAGCATAGCAATTTTAGCAAACCACTATTGTTCTGTGATACACGCTTTAGTAAAAAGTGGTTCTAAAATAACAACTGTAGCAGCCCTATAGCACTGTAGCATAACAGAATTTGACAACTATTTTCAGCGATCAACAATTAACAACACCGATGGGGAGAAGAACTAACCTGTGAACCGTGCAATCCTCCTGGAAGTGAAGTTTCTTCAACCAGAATTGGCGGTATATCTACAGTAAAAAAAACAAAAAAAAAAACACACAAAGAAATCAGTTCAAAAAACCGTAAATGTTAAAGTAGTTTCCGCAACCAGCAACATTAAGCGATCTAACTTAACGCAATTAACTAAATTCAATTAAATTACCTAGAGTAAGATTTGCATTAAGATCATCAACACTTGGTTTATTTAACTTCAAACACACAGGTACGTTTCCATTACTCTCTTGAAACTCCTGAATTTGATGTTCTCTCTGCAAAAAAACAGTAAACTCAAAATAAATTTAAAAAATAAAAAAAAAAGAAAAAAACTAAATAACAATCAACAAAAACATTATACATTAAACAATGCAACACATGATCAATTAACATAAAATGAAAGTTAGTGGAATAAGAACTTTGAACCTAATAGCGTGATCTAAAATAAACCTTCATATTGTAAACTAAAATCAAGTTGAATTTATAACTGTAAACTAATTAATGAAAAAAAGATAAAAAGAAAATCGTGTGGTTTCAGTTTCAGTTGATCACAATTCACACATGACTCTCGTTGGGATTTATTTTCCAGCTGTTATTTGTTTTTTTTCTTCGTGAAAGTGAAATTTCTCGGCATTACGCATAAACGTCGATTTCTTCATTAAGAACGTGCGTTAGTAAAAGAAAGAGAGAAGAAAAGAACAATGAACAAGTTGAGATTCGGATTCGGTTGAAAGTAGTGAAGTAAAATCAAAATGTGGCTGAGATTGAAATTGAAATTGAAGATTAGAGAGTGAGAAAAAGAAAGAATGTTAGTTACCTGAAAAGAGGAGGAATCGACGGCCATTGTCATGGAGGAGGAATGAATGGCTTCGCACGTGAACGAAAGAGTATTCGGTGGTGGTGGTGATTATTACTTATATTTATAATTATAATTATATTAAAGGAAGAATAAAAATAATAATAAAAGAAAAGAAAAGAAAGATAGTGAAATGTGAGAGAGATGGGAGCGGCGGGATATGAACGTTAGAACATCGGAGAGGAGAAGAGGTGGAAGGTGTTATTTTGTAGTTTAGTTAATAGTATTACTATTACTAACAGTTTATACAAAGTACACCTAAAACCTACCGTTGCTCCTGTCAATGCGACTTCGACTATCACGACAAACCCTTTGCTTCCATCCGTGACCATAATTGCCTTTCCCTTTCACCT
>Ga0228711_1007946_pt1 | contig 15127 bp, 5 predicted proteins | sample MedpolnodulmetaG_2_FD_177996 | JGI IMG/M metagenome (GOLD analysis project Ga0228711, IMG submission 177996) | Root nodule microbial communities from Medicago polymorpha collected in Santa Monica, California, United States - brown nodules | ecosystem: Host-associated > Plants > Roots > Nodule...
CAATCATATCCTGCAATGGTTTCACCCGTTGTTAACCGTAATTAATTGTTACGAACCGAACCGAACCAAACCATTACAAATCAATTAATTCTTTTTCACTCAAAAATCTGAACCCTTTTTCTAAACCTAATTCCATTTCAAATTCAATCAAATTCACCATCTTCAAATTCCTTATTCTCATGCCTGTGTAATTTCTCTGGGACATTTTTGGCATATCAACTCTTCAATTCAGGTGTACTGTGTACATATTCCAGCTTTGTTTTATACATTGAGAATAAGAGAAATTACACAGGCATGAGAATAAGGAATTTGAAGATGGTGAATTTGATTGAATTTGAAATGGAATTAGGGTTTAGAATAAGGGTTCAGATTTTTGTGTGAAAAAGAATTAATTGATTTGTAATGGTTTGGTTTGGTTCGGTTCGGTTCGTAACAATTAATTACGGTTAACAACGGGTGAAACCATTGCATGATATGATTGAATGTGAGCAGTTCTACATGCTCCCTCTTTTAATTTAAATAAATCTGAACCACTTATTTAATCTATTGGTGTTTTTCTCGTGGTTCACCGGTGAGGGACCTAATTGGACCATCACCCTAGAATCCACCCCGAAACAAATGAATAAATATTAATTTAACAAACTAATTATTAATATTTATCTTTGAAAAATTAATAATAATAAAAAATGGGTGGTCTTCAGATTCTCGTAAAGTCTGTCATGTCGTATCTTGTGGTCTACTTTTTTTTCTTCTTCAAGACTCGCACAAGTATAATTTCCTCTAATAATCATTTAAAACGCTCTTTTTTTTATGGGGGGGATGGTATTAGTAAAATCCGAGGTAAATTGAAATTCTATTTGTTCGGAAAAAGAGTATGGGGGTTTCTAGAACATGTGAGATTTTAATATTGCATTGTTAGAAAAATAGTGTTGGTGGATGCGGATGAGTTATGGAATAGAGTGTTGGTGGCGAGGTTCAGTGATGAGGGATAGAGGTTGATCGAGCGAGATAAGAATGAGTCTGAGTGGTGGAATGAGATGGCAAAGGTAAGGGGACAAAATTGGTTTAGGGATCAGAAGTTGGTTCGATGTTAATGTTTAATGGGGGATAGGAAATGGGTCAATACTTTTTTTTTCTGGACAAACTCATGGTTAGGTGGGGTCTCTTTTAGGGACAGATTTAGACGGTTGTTTGATTTGACCGTTGTTCCTTAATGTTGGCATACATGTTTTCTTTAGGTTGGGGTGATGTGGGAGGGGTTTGGAAGTGGCAGAGGATATTGTTTGCTTGGGAAAAAAAGTTGGTAGGGAAGTGTTGTGGTCTTCGTCTCAATGTTTTTTGCAGGTTGACGTATCAGATTAGTGGAAATGGAGGTTGGACTGAGTAACATGCTATTCAGTTAGATGCACTTTATAAGTTTTTGAAAAATATTGAACATCATGATCATTATATTTTCTCGGACATAATTTGGCATAAGAAGGTTCCTTTGAAAGTGTCCTTATTTTTCTTGATGTCTTCTTCATGATCGACTTCCTACAAATGACAATTGATTCAAAAGGGGCATCATTCATCATAATTCCTAGCTTTGTGTGTTTGGTTGTGGTGCTAATAATTGGTTCACCATATGTTTTTTTGGTTGTAATTTCTTTCGGCACTATTTGACATCATGTTCGTCAATATTCAAGCATCTGATCATTTTATTCGGTTTGGTCAATCAACAGACAACTCTAAATCTCGGAGTTCGTTTTTGCAGCTAATTTGGCTCTTCATTGTTTGGGAAATTTAAAAAGAAAGGAATGGTAGACTTTTTAATATAAGGAAGACTCAATTTATCAGATCCTATACAATATAAAGTGTCTTTCTTATTGGTGAATAAAGACAATCTTTTGCTTTTGGGTATCATAATTGGTGGTCTAGTCCTTTTACTTGTTTGGCAGTTGGATAATACTCCTTCCTTTTGCTTCTGGTTTTAGTTTTGTAACATTATGTTAAAACTCTTGTATTTTACGTAGGCATATTTTGTCCTACGTATAACTCTTTTTCGTTGATGATATATTCTTTTTACCTTCTTCAAACAAATAAATAACAATAATCTATGACATTTATCACGTCATTATTTTTATCTCTTCTCTTTTAAAATGTAGATTGAATTTGAGTCATCTATTAATCATTTTCCTTAATCAATATCCAATATAAAAGTTTTTTCTTACAAGAAATATATAAAAGTTTTCTTTTACAAGAAATATATAAAAGTTTTCTTAAAACATCCAATATAAAAGTTGTCTACATTATTAGTCCATCATAACCATTGACTTATTAAAAAAATGAATTTAATCAATTTGATTTTAAACATTTAACATCCATGATTTTTTGAGGATATAAATTTCGGGTAAATTGGAATTCTATTTGTTTAGAAAAAGTGTAAGGAGATTTCAGGAAGATGTGGGATTTTAACATTGCATTGTTAAAAAAATAGTGTTGGTGGATACGGATAGGCTGTGGTATAAAGTGTTGATGGCGAAGTACGGTGAGGAGCGATGGAGATTGATTGAGAGAGATATGAATGAGTATGAGTGGTGGAATGAGATGGCAAAGGTAAGTGACAAAGTTATTATAAAAAGTTTTATAATAATTTTGTATCAAAATTAATTAATTTTTATTTAAAATATATTTCAACTCTTTAACTTTTGTCTTTGCACGTATTTATTATTTCAATTATAACGCGTATAAAATTGAAGAGCGTTTCATTGAAAACTTACAAATTATTAGAATAGAAAATTATTTAAATTTATTCTTCATATATTTAATGTTAAAGATATTAGTACATAGATAAAAACTTACTATAATTAGCTAACACATTTTGTCCTATAATTAAGAAATCATTTAATAATCATATATTTGTAGGGAAAAAAAACTTTACACAAACAATGCATCAAAATTATTTAAAAATTATTCTTCATATATTTAATGTTAAAGATATTAGTACATAGATAAAAACTTACTATAATTAGCTAACACATTTTGTCCTATAATTAAGAAATCATTTAATAATCATGTATTTATAGGGAAAAAAACTTTACACAAACAATGCATCAAAATTAAGCTAAATGTATTCTCCATACTTTTGTGACTAAATCAATATTTTTAATGCTTATGAGATTACCTAGACATAAAAATTTCAAATAATATTAATTTATTTTTTTACAAAAAAATAATATTAATTTAAGAAAACCAACTTAATAAAGATAAAATCTATCAATTTAAATTAAATAAATAAAGTAGATTGCTAAAATAATTTTGTCCAACCAATTAGAGTTTGTGGTAGGAATAGTGACGGGTTAGATGACGTTGACTTTTTGGTGGAGAAGTGGTAATGGTAAGAGCAAAAATGAAATGAAATGAAATACAGAGAAAGGTTGTCATGTGTTCGTGCGACGGTCCACGTTGTCCTCTTGCATGTAGTAGGTGAGAGGGGTTGGTGGCTGGCAAAGCAAAATTAAAAAATGTGGCATATATTATAAGTTTTCTTTTTTTGTTTGACAGAATGTATGTATACACTACTTAAGCAAAATTAATCGATATTATAAGCCACTAGGACTGTAATGATTATTATAAAAATTACGGTTTTAAATGTCAACAATTTACATCATCAAAGTAATATTTATAATATTTAGTCTAATGAACCCCTAAAAAATATTTAGTCTAATATGAAGTTGAGATGCGCTGTACGTATCAAGTAGTACTCCTTAGGATATATTTTATACTTTTAATTTTTATAATTTTTCTATATTATTATTAACTTTTTTTGTTATATATCAGAGAAGAGAGACATCAAATGATTGAATTCAAATGTCTAACAAATTTTATTAAATTAGAATGAATCGTTCTATAAAATTTGAATTTGATTCATGAGTTAAACAATTACTAACCAACAACGAGGTTGTACAGTTTTTTGTCTTTTATTATCAGCACCATCGTTAGGTCAAAGATATTGTGTGGTCATTTAAGTTAGATATTAATAACAAGTTAGTTATTTACGTTTATTTTAACGAGGTGTCTTTTAATATTTTTTTATTAAAATTTGGTCACTTAAGTCATGAAATATTTACATATTTATTATGTATTTCATCCAACTGCATTAAAAAGTTCTTATGAATCATTTAACATTGAACTGATAATTGGATGGGGGGAGGAGGGTGAAGCTAGGAAGTGGAGGCGTAAGTTATTAATTTGGGAGGAGGAGCAAGTTAGGGACTCTTGTGAGTTATTATCTAATATTGTTTTGCAGCCTAATATTCACGACAAATGGTTTTGACATTTACATGCTTCCAACAAATACAATGTTAAAAGTGCTTATAATTACTTAATGTCGTCAGTTAACATTAAGGCAGAATGTTAAAAGTGCCTATAATTACTTATTGTCATCGGTTAACATTACGACAACTGGTCACACAAATGCAGATTGAAACAAGGACGTCCCTTTGAAGGTTAGTCTTTCTGTCTGACGTCTGCTTCACAATCGCCCCTACAATGGATAATTTAATTAGGAGACACGTTCTTCATCCTAATGCTCATGCCTCAGCTTTGTACGAGCTGGTGTGACACTATGGAGGATATTGATCATTTATTTATTTCTTGCGATTTCTTTGGAAAAGTTTGCCTATGTATCTCTAATTGTCTTGGTTTCAGTACAGTGCACCTTGAACATGTAGCAAATCACTTTCTTTAATTTGAAAATTTAGACGGGCTTCCAAAAAGCATCTGCGTAACTTTTCAACTCATTTGGCTATTATGTGAGTGATTTGGCGTTAAAGAAATGCTCGGGTTTTCATCAAAAAGAGGAATCGTTACAACAACTTCTCGACAAAATTAAGCTACATTCTTACTTGTCGCTGAAAGCGAAACACATTAATTTTCTTTTTAACTATCATCTATGGTGGTTTGATCCTTTAACTTGTTTGAGAATCACCTTGTAATGTGATTGATTTGACCTCTTTTTTCCCCTTCTTTTTATTTGACTTTGTTGTCTATTGTTGTAATTTTACTTTTTCATCATTTTTTTTTGCACCCCTTGTGCTTAATCTACCTGGACCTCAGCTAATGTAACCCATTTTAGCCTATTCAAAAGAAGAAGAAAAACACTGAAATGATTATCAAACAAAATTGCTTACTCACATTTTCTTCTTCTTGTTTTTGAATTCAAGAATAATTTAACATATAAATATTTCAGTAATAATATTATAAATCAAGCAATTGATCAATTTTGTTTCAAATTAAGACAAAATAACACACATTTGAACCCTAGTTTTAGGAGCGGGGTAAATTTGAACATGTCAACTTAACATTAAACGTTTACATATTCACTTTTTAATTGAATTTGATGAAAACATGATCATGGTGTAGATATTTTATGACTTAAAGAACTAATTTGTAAAAATAACTTAAAAGACTAAATTGTTTTTTTTTTTTTAAAGTTAAAAGACTTCTTGTTTTTTACAAATGAAAGTTAAAAGACTAAATTTTTATAAACATCTAACTTAAAAAGACCGCATATAGTGTTTCATTATCATCGTCATCATAATATCAATGATTAATACTTGTATTGGCGCTCAAACCCCTCAATGTACTGCACCAATCTATGTGGTTGTGACCTCTTGTATGCTTCTCTCTCTTTTTTATACAATACAATGGTACTTTCTCCGGTCTTGAATATAAGTTTTTTTTTAGGTTTATTAAATAAATGATATATTTAATTTATATTATAGATGAAATATATTATTTATTGAATGAACTTTAAAAAATAATATTTTTTTACAATCGAGACCGAAAGGCGTACTACTCTTTTAAAACGCCGTGTATATTACACAAATCCCCTCAACTTGACCAATCATAATGGTTTAATTATATGTTCTATTTTGACAACCCACGTTACTTGATCAGATAGTGTAGATTTAGCGCTTCGAAGCGTGTTTCTCTCCATGGAAGTTTTCATAAAAAAAAGAAGTGCTATTTTTACTTTGTTATAACTTTTAATAAATTGTTATTAGAAACATGTATGTTGAGATGATATGGTTAGGTGTACACGTCATGATAGATCGGGTTTCAATGAATAATACACTTAATATGATCAAATATTACATGTTATTTTTATTTTTTTTGTATGTAACCCTATTTAACCTAACCAAAATAGGAACGAGTTGGATGGGTTGAGTAATTGAGTATGACCCGAAAACTCCTTGTGCAGCATAAGATATATAAAAAATGAAGAAAATATACAAGAAAAGGGTCCAAACTTGTAATGATTTTGAATCCATCTTCATGATACCTTTTTTTTTTGGTTGTGAATCTTAAGAGCAAATTTAATATCAAGAAACAATTGTCGCAATTTTTATTTTTGCTTTTAATAGTAGAAGTTTGAGAAATAGAATTGAAGTAGAAAACTTTCAAAAATTCCCTAAAAAAAATGAATTCCTTCTACAAATTTTAAACAATGCCACCATAACCATAAGAAGAAAGGCCCAAATCATTGCATTCATTCATCTATATTGATATGTAAGCATATATCATCAGGGCTGCATGGGACTCGAATTTATTACGATTAGCATGGGTTCACAATATTATCAGGGAAAGTGTATTTATGAGAGAAAATCATATTGATATATCATTTGCTATCATTAAGCATGTCCAATTCCAGTGATCCACGAAGTGTGGTTCCATTCTAACAACAATTAATGCACAATATCTATATTTCTTGCAATTTATATAAGGAGATATCTAGCTTTAGGCATCCAGCCAAGAGATGGATTATGACGCATGACTATATAGCGACCTTGTGTCAACCTCTCTCTTATATTACTCCCTCTTATCTTATTTATCATTTCTCTTTTATTTTTCTCCCTTTCAAAAAACACACAAAATTAGATTAAGGACATTGTGACTTTCCTTCTTTAAAGTTACAGATCCTAATCCCCAAAACATATTAGCATGGATTCTTCAGATATGTTTAACCAGCCTAATTTCATTTGAAAGCCCTGAGCTTTTAAAACTCATCCCAGTTTCATTCTTTAAGCATCTTCTTTAGTCCAATGAATTTTCCTATCTTTTTTTTTTACTTCTCCACCAAAAATTACGGATAAGACTCAACTTTTTCACAAATGCTTTAAGCAAGTAGGAACCATCTTATTAACATATTCTGAAAGGGCTTAGACCTATTGGTGTTGCCAGGACTCTAGACTAAGGGGATTCAGGTTTTTTAATTTCATAAATATTTTTGAGAGAAATTTCAAAAATTTCAATTATATTTTTATAAGAGTCAGGTCCAAAGATGAATCTATTTGTATTTTTTTCATCATTATAAAATTCATTTTATTAAAAATGGTAAATGTTTACTTTTAGATTTTTTTTTTCCAAAGGTCCATATCAGACACCTTAATGGTAAATATTAGTACTCCCTCATCTTTATAAGTCATTTTGGAAAAAAAACTTGTCTCAATTATAAGTCGCTTTACAATGCTAATGAAGCAGTAATGTTACTTTTCTTATTATACTCTTAACCATTTTTTTTCTCTTTTCTTTTAATTCTGTAATTTATCTTCCTTATACCGTTTATTAAGGATAATTTTGTAAAACAATTCATAATAACTCTTTCTGATATAAAATTAAGGCAACATTACACTTTTAAGTAGTATAGAAAGTATCAATTTAGAATTTTAGAGGTAGAAATATATAGAAATGCCTCAAATAAAAGTGGAAATGATTATGTAACGTTTGACTTGAAACTATGGTAAAAAATAATCACCTTTGCCTAGTGTTTACGTCTTGAATCTTAAGATGATTCCATTATTTGGGTTTGATCCATAAGGTTGTTTTTTTTGTGATTTAAAAATGTTAATAATATGCAAAAGTTAAAGATATTAAATATATTAAATAAACTAAAACGTAAGAAAATGAAAAATACATACACTGATGAGTGAGTGTTGTATAACAAAAGTAGTCAGACAAGGATAGAAGTTGGTTACTAGATGCATGCGTGCAGTATAAGTGCAACTTTTACAGTCACAAAAGAGAGAGGTGATGCAAAAAAGGATGCAAGGGTTATATTTGAAGGTGTTCAAACCAATTCCTTGACTAGATATTTTGATTGTGATTTGTTGTGATTGATGAAGCAGTTAGGGTTTTGTGATTGAAAGATCGTTCTTAAGCATCAAGATATTCTCTCTAAAGTTTCACCACCTCCATCCAAACCTCAACCAATTTCTTCATAAATGAAAGATAGAAAATTGGGCTTGCACTTAGAACAACGTTTAACAACACAATTCTTCCCTTAAGATTGATATAATTATTCCCCCAAAATCCTAATATCCACGAGAGAACATCAAACTTCAATTTCTAAATGGAGAACTTTCATAAATTTTCTCGCACAAGCAACCCTAAATATTTGAAAGAGGTCGACCCAATCCTGCAATTAAGAAAACAAGACGCCATAACTAGGAACTAATCGAGTACATTAACCCCCACCAAAGTAACTCTTTCACAAATTGACTGTCATGCCTAAACCCATTTCAAGTTTCCTAAATGTCACCTTGAGCAGCCACAATTGTTTAACCTAAATCTACCATGCATCTAGTCAAGGAAACTTCAATCGAACGAATCTTGATCCTTTTCTAAACTGACCTTTAGAATCATACCTTTTTTTTATCCAATCTTTTAGCAAAATCATTGACGCAATTGATGACGAACACACCATCCACCAGTACCTCCCTTTTGTGAATGCAAAATGTGTTTTTGGTACCAATGAACCAATAACCTCAGTTAGTCTCCTTGATAACACCTGCAACAACTTGTACAAGCACCCCCAAAAGAGAAATGAAACGAAGTCCCCAGGATATTGGGGGAATGCTTCTTCAAAATCAAAGTAAAGAAGTAGGAAAAAAACTATTGGAAAGGCACACATTCACCTGAAATTGATCAAACGTATTTTTTTACCTTCCATTTAATTACATCCCAAAACTCTTTGGTGAATGTGGAGCTAAAACCTTCAGACCCTGAACTCTTACTATCTTCACAATCTTTAACAATTTCTTCGATTTCCCGAGCAGAGTCAGCCCACTATTACTCTTATAATATTGCTATATAATTTGACGATAAAAAGTTTTTTAATGGACATAACATTCCTATTGTTTTTTTTAATGGACCCGCATTCTTACTAGCTTTACAAAATGTAAATAAAGTAAAAAATAAAGGAAGGCCCGACTAATTAGCAACAACTTCAACTTTGAAATTCTCTAACCTCTCACTAGCCTTTCCTTTTTCTATCCCTCTCCCTCACAGATCCAAATCTAAGCTTTCATGATGTAGCCTCTTCTTTCGGTGGTGCGACGAGTGACTTCCATCCTTCGCACCACCGCTTTACCTCCTTTCCGGCGGCCGTTCTTCCTAAGCTTCTGTCACCTTCCTCCACCGTTGCTTGGTTGTTGTGTTCATCGGCCTTTCCTTCATCGGCGTTTCATGAAGGCCCGACGTGTTTGGCGGTTTCTTGGTTGGTTGTGTTGCCACGGTTGTTCGGTTCCTTTTCTCTAAGGTGGTGGGTTTTGCTCCTTGGCCGGTTGGGTTAAGGTTTGTTGCAACTCCACCGTGTCGGAAGGGTTGTCACTGCTTTGTTCTTTCTGGTTTTTTTGGCTTTTGCGTTTGTCGTAGATGTTATGGGTTTTTGGTTCGCTGGTGGTGTCCTTGTTTTGCGGTTCTTTGCTGCTGTTCTTCATGGCTAAGGTAGTTGGTACGTGTGTTTTCTTTTGTTCTGTTTCGGAGATGGGGTGGCTGTTGATTTTGACCTATGGTGGAGTTTCAAAAACCCGCAAGGGTTTGTTTTGTTAACCCATTAGGGTCGGTGGTTCGATTAACCCGAAAGGATTTGATTTTTAACGTATTGGACTCATCCTTCGATCTGAGTTCTTACGCGTCTGTTGGAAACCGTTGTGTTTGGTGGCCTGGCCTTCGATTCTCTGTTGTTTCCAGGACTGTTGAGTTCTGCAGGTTTCAAGGAGTTATGATTGCCTATACTTTGGTACTTGCTCGAAAGAGCTTTCACGCTTGCTGCTTGTTCAGGGAGCTGTTGGCACTTGGATTCGTTACCGTGCTGGTGGTTGATCCATTCGCCATTTTTGATCCTAACTGTTTGTGCAGAGGTTCACTTTTCATTTTTTTTGTAGCTTGGTTTCGTGCTCGTACGCGGGTTCGCAGGGTTGCGCCTGTGACTAGTGAATTTTTGTTAGAATAGATTAGGACTGATCCATTTGGTATGGTTTATCACGATGTATTCTCATATGAATTGTACCTAGGTCAGGTCTCATGCCCCCCAGTCTTTGTGTCTTTCTTTTTATTTTAACTTAATTTTCATTTTGCATGAAAAAAAAAGATTTGATGATAAAAAGTTAAAATTAAATATGTCTTCATTTAAGGGGATATTGACTCGAAAAAATATAAGAAAATATTTTAGAAACATTCCTATATAAAATGGACATGTTGAATTACCTTGGTTACTATTCCTATCAAAATAAATCATAAGATTCTTTGTCCTTAATGAATCAATAAAATTATCATATTTTAATTATTCAAATATCTTTCTTCTTGCATTTCTTGTTGCAAAGATTCATTCATAATCAAAAATAAATAAAAAAATGTTTTTATTATAATTAATCAAAATGAGTTAAACACATATGCTCAATAAAATTAATTACAGAGTAAAAATAATAATTTTGACCTCTCTAAAAAATGACGTATTAAATAAACCGTCTTCCCTCTTGTTTGTGCTCAAGACCATTCTGACTCGATGTATGTGAAAAATGTAAACCAAACTCGTATTAAACAAATTAAGCTGGCGCTGTCGGCACCACTTTACAATAGCCGCCAGTAGGATTTGAATAACACGCTTAAACATGTTAAACAAATTTTTTGTTACTTTCTCCTCAGGGGGGTTGGCACGGCACCGACCGGAAAATATAGTCAAACTATAGTTAGTTGAATTTTTGACTTTTTTATACGACTAAATGGCCCTTCAAAATATTCAACCTAGTTTCTCACTACTGCCAACACAAGTAGTCAACCAAGTTCGATTACTTTTCGTATTCTATTCCTACATGTTTCTTTTAGTGGCTACTCCTACATGTTAAACAACGTGGTTTAATATATAAATAAACTTTATTTTATTCCCTACAACTCTCCAAGAGACCAGGGCCGTCTTCGACAATTCAAAAGTCCTGTTGTAATCTTGACAATTTTAATTTAAAAAATATTGAAAAAAATTCAACACTATTTAAAGTGACAAACATCTGTGTTCTAGTTAAATATAAGAGTCATAGTTTAAACATGATTTTTACCCACAGATAAATAGTTGAATTTTGAACTTTTATCTGCAAAAACATGACATTTAGTGACAGATTTTGTCTGTACAATTTTTTCTTCATTTTTTTATATAAATTTTGATGCCTCTTTAAGTTTGAGGCCGTATATCAAGGGCCTTGATGCACTTACATATGTCGGCCCTGCGAAAAGACTAACATATAAATCGATAAATTATTACCAATATTTTTTGAAGGAAGAAAATTATTACCAATATTGTTTAACTAGTTTGATATTTAGATTCCTAGCATATGCAGTTTATCTCTGTAATGGAATGAAGAGAAATTCTAAACAAATTTAAAAAATGTAGTTTAACTAAATGGACAAATTATTCCAATTTTGTTTAACGAAATGGCCATTCCATGTAGTTTCTCACTACTGCCAACTCCTAAGAATAATTTTTTCTTTTTTTTTAAGGATCCTAAGAATAATTTAATTAGTCAACCAATTTAAAAGTTCGATTCTTTTTTGATATTATATGCCTGGTTACATGTTAAACAACATGGTTTAATATACAAATAATCTTTATTTTATTTTCTGAATAAAAAGGAATCTGTATTTAGTCCCTACATGATCTATAAATTCATAAATTATTACCAATATTGTTTAGTTTGGTCTTTAGAGATTCCTATGCATAGAACAAGTCAGTGTGTCTAGGCAAAGGAATGAAGAGAAATTATAAAAAAATTAAGTTCCAAAATAAAAAACTATACTGATTCCCATAAAAAAATTTAGTAATTTGATTGGATCTATGTAGGTTGATCATTTCATCAACTGAAAATTTTTTAATTTTAAAATTTATTTGAAATTTTATATAGTTGACATGAAAAAGAGTTTATTGCATGATTATATTCACTAACAGTGAATTTAACTCAGTTGGTACTAACATTGCATAATATATGTAGGGGGTCAGAGTTCGAACTCCAAACACCTCACTTATTCAGTTTAGGAGATAAATTTATAAAAGGCGTAAACGCACTTTTGACCCCCTATGTTTGCCATCGTAGCAATTTTGGCCCTCTAACAAAAAAAATGCAATTTCGACCCCCTAATTTTGCCATGTTTAGGGAAATATGCTCTTTTGACCTCTTACCATTACAAAATAGTTGCAATTATGGTCCCTTTTTTGGAACATCTGGCAACTTCTCAGCATAGTTGGAAAAATTAAGGGGTCAAAATTGAATCTGCTAGGGGTCAAAATTGCTACAATGACAAACATTAAGGATTAAAAGTGCATTTAAGCCTTTATAAAATTGAGGACACAATTTATAAAATTCCAATGAAACTTAGTCGTTAAATCAATAACAATAATCTATACCAATATACCCCCTTTAAAAAATGGATAACCATGATTCTTTAATCAATAGATAACCATGATTTTTCTTTAATCAGGTATCTATGATCTAAGAATAAAAAAAGGAGTCCAAATTTAAGACCTTGATCCAAAATGCTTTTTTGTTCTTGAAGAGTTCCACAGAGTCTGAGGCAGCAAGCTGTAACTTCTGACCTTTGATGCTGGCTCACCTACTTCCACAGAAAGAGACACAAAAACAAACCTTTTTGTTTTAATTTATTTTACACAACACAACAAAGTGACAAACCTAACTCAAATTAAAACACCACCCATTACTATTCATCATATGATGCCATCATTTCTCGTCACACTTTATGTCATCAGAAACTTAATATATTCAATAATGGGAGACAAACTACATTTAAAATTTATTAAATACATAATATATTTGGTTTATATATAGACCAAATACGATATACATTAAATGAATCAATTTTTTTTTTCTTCTTATAAACATGACCTAAGAAAATATCTAATATAATTGGTGCAAAAGCCGGTGCAAAGTTGGGTGAAAATGGAAAATGGATCTGCTGAGTCTTTTTCTTGTCATGTTTTTTCAATTTTTTAATCTCAACCCTTAACCAACTTTTCATATTATTCCCTCGTGTATTTTATGTATACTAGACTCTTGACTCACGCTATCGCACGGGTCGTACCGAGCTGAATTTGGACGAATAAGTCGCCACATTATTAACATATAATCACAAATAGAAGACATATGATAAAATGTAAACACAATGACTTGTACCACAATGATAACATGTAATTAATAAGGTAAACTAAATCTTTATTTAGTCGAACTTAAATCATCATTCATTACGAAATATTTCATGATAAACAACATTTGAGGTCGTAGTGGTGTTGTCGCCATCTTCATTAGTGATTAGTATCTTCAACCCGTCTTTTGAAGTGACTCTGAAAATTGCAACGTATAACTAACCATGCGAAAACACTAAACTTGGCAAATAAATTTCAACATTTTTAAATGATTGCCCCTGACTCTAATTAATTGTCATTGCAAATGAAACAACTAAAGGGAACTGTTTTCATTGAAACTCGAAAGGAATTTTAACGTCAGACAGTGAAAGAGATAACCTAGGTATGAACACTTATATAGTTAGTGATACAAAGATGAAATTAGAAATGACAGAGTATAAACTAATAAGTGCTAGTTATATAGTCTAAATGATTAATGATTAATGGGTTATGGACAACCAAACATTTAAGGATGCTACTACTCAATGGCGGAGCCACATTGATCCCAGGGTGTTCAACTGCACACCTCAGATTTTTCAATTTGGCTTAAATTTATAGCTTTTTGTATTCTACACCTCCTCAAGATTTATCTTTGCACCTACCTTGCACCTTATTAACTTTACTACTGGATCCTACAACCCAAGTGAAGTTTGTGTCCTAAGCTTTAAATTGAAATTCCTAACTGCTATGCTATGGAGTATGCAAAATGACATCAAATCTCCCCCAGATTTGATCGTGTTATTTTCATCATCAAACTCCAGTTTCAGTAACCAATAATGTCCTCAATCGTCTATCAGGCCAATATCTGTTGAGTCTTTATTGATGATGTCGTCGACAAATTTAGCATAAGTGAAGGCCTAAATGTAAAAAATGTGTGCATATCAGACATAAGCTACCAATTCCAAACAGGCGCAAATAAATGAAATACTTATACTACTCAAAATAATAAGAGTTGGATCAACCAATGTCACATACCGATTCAACGAATGACCAATCTCCTTTGTGAGACTTGTGCCTAGTTAACATAACTCTGTTGATAGTATAAAAAGCGCATATTAACTATTTGAACATGCAGTAGAATGACCATAAATTATTCATAGTTTCACAATTTTATTTATAATGTAAAAACAGTTGCACAGTTCTAAAAACATATCAGTCGCATAATGAGAAAAGTGGAAAATTCTTTTAAGGTGTTTTTTAGGCATTCCCATGCTCGTCACATAAAATTTGGATGCAACTAAGTTAAAAAGGTCATTGAATTGGCAATTTATGCACCAGTGAATTGCTCACATGTGCCATTCAATGTAGAAACTTGTTTTTGTTGTAAACTTATGAGGCTTGGCATGAACTATAAATAACAATACGTATATATGCAAATATCACTTGATGAATCAAAACATGTGCTTCAAGATACAATCAAACCTGTCCAAGTGAAACTCTACGTGATAGATATGCCACTTAAGACTCAATAGCTGCATATAGGCTTGATCAGTTATGCCAAACTCACAGGGCAACTTCTGACAATGGATGAATCAAAATAAAAAATTTAGCACCACCTTTTATCCATGAAGCAAACTCGATGGTTATATAGCTATTTCTATATAAGATTTATCCAATATA
>Ga0228711_1007950_pt1 | contig 15120 bp, 11 predicted proteins | sample MedpolnodulmetaG_2_FD_177996 | JGI IMG/M metagenome (GOLD analysis project Ga0228711, IMG submission 177996) | Root nodule microbial communities from Medicago polymorpha collected in Santa Monica, California, United States - brown nodules | ecosystem: Host-associated > Plants > Roots > Nodule...
TATTTATATTCTATTGTATTTTTTTTAAGGGATATTCTATTGTATTTTCCTTCATCACTAAAGGGATGGTTTTGTATCACTTTTTACGCTAAATCACACCTTTTCATCTTATTTTGATCTTTTAATCTAAACAATTGATTTTGACATTTTTTTATTTTTTTTGCAATTTCGTCGTCTCAGTGTGGCGTTGTTTTGTTCGTTTTCTTGATGTGGTGTTAATTGATTTCTCATATTGATGCAGTGCTCGATTGATTCGGATTAGCAGACCAACTTTAACCAATTACATGCTCAATGAAATGACTATATCTTCAATATTAAAGATCCGGATGCATAAGTATTTCGATCATTTTGATTTTCTAACATTATTTGTAGGTATTTTCCCGTTTTCTTAAGAAGCATTTGGGGAACAATTATTTGAAGGAAACTTTGAGAGGAACAAAAAACAAAAATATATAAGTAATTCATAGGAGCCTAAAACTTATTTAACTCTGTTTTTATTTAACAACAATGACATTTGGACATCTCAATTTTTCAACACCTCATTTTGTCTCTATCTCTATCTTCATATCACAACATTCTCTCTATTTATTTTTCCGTTAAGGTGTTGATCAAGTGTTTTGATGTCCACAGAACATTTTCCTTTAAAAATGTTCCTCTCATTTTCTTTAGCAAAATGTTTGGTGGACATCCCATTGAGTGTATACACCTTGAGAGAAAGAGAGTGTCTATTGGCAGCGTGGTACGAAGAGTGAGATGGAGAGAAAATGAACCGTTGAATATGAGTGTAGTGATCAATTGTTGTTTTCCTTTGTCTTATTATGGAAAAGGGCATCAATTTCCACTCATACTTTGGTGTAAGAGATAAGGGTATTTTTTTATTGAGCACGAGGGAAGCGTTTTAATTATACAACTTTCTTTCTTTTCCATGGCTCTACTAGTCCTCTACTTGTCATATCTTTTCTCCTTTGTCCTCTTAACCATTGTTATACAAAAAGTAGGAAAGAAGCTCAAGAACACAGACTCTACTTTTAACCTCCCTAAAGGGCCTAGAAAGCTACCAATTATAGGAAATTTACACAATCTGTTTAGTTCTCAACCACATAAAAAACTAAGAGATTTGGCCAGAAAATATGGACCCTTGATGCATCTTCAACTTGGAGAGATTTCCACTGTTGTCATTTCATCACCTGAATGTGCTAGGGAGGTGATGAAAACTCATGACATTAACTTTGCAATAAGGCCTAAAGTCCTAGCTTCAGATTTAATTTCTTATAATTCCACAGGTATAATTTCATCTCCTTATGGTAATTATTGGAGACAGCTACGAAAAATTTGCGCCTCGGAGCTTTTGAGCCAAAAACGCGTCAACTCATACCAGCCAATTAGAGAAGAAGAGATCTCTAATCTTGTCAAATGGATTGCTTCAGAGAAAGGATCACCCATCAACTTCACTCAAGCTGTACTCTCTTCAATATACACCATTCTTTCAAAATCTGCATTTGGCAAGAAGTGTAAAGACCAAGATAAGTTTATATCCGCGGTAAAAGAGTTGATAAAGATTGCAGCAGGTTTTGACTTAGCAGAATTGTTTCCTTCCATAACATGGCTGCATTACTTCACTGGCTTTAGGCCTACCCTTGAGAGGGTGCATCGACAGGTTGACCAGATAATGGAAAACATCATCAGTGAGCACAAGGAGGCCAAGTTAAAAGCCAACTATGACCATGATGAATCAAAAGAAGATCTAGTAGATGTTCTCATAAAATATGAAGACGGAAACAACAAGGAATTTTTTCTAACTAAAGACAATATCAAGGCTATAATCCTGGTAAGAATAACAAGTCTTCCAAATAAAACAGATTCCCTAGAATATCATTTAATTGGAAACTGTGAAATACTTCCTCCGTCTTATATTAAAGTTCCTCTTGGACATATTCTGTCTCCATTTGTTTGTCACTTTAAAATATCGAGAAGATGTTAATTATTTTTATTCAATTATATTCCACTTATGCCATTCTAGATTACGAACATTTTAGTCAATAAATATTATTAGCAAAATTACACTTTCGGTCTCTTAAATTTTAAGGTTTGTTCCGTTTTGGTCACTTAAGTTACGAATGTTAGCACTTTAGTCCCTAAATTTTTTCGGTTCTATTTTCCTCCCTTATGTTCAGGACATTTTTGGTGCTGGAGGGGAGACATCAGCAAGTACCATAGACTGGGCAATGGTAGAAATGGTAAAGGATCCAAAAATAATGAAGAAAGCACAAGATGAGGTGAGAGAGGTTTACAAAATGAAAGGAAGGGTTGACGAAAGTTGCATAAACGAGCTCCATTATTTGAAATCAATCATCAAAGAAACCTTGAGGTTACACACACCGGTGCCTCTTTTGCTACCAAGAGAGTGTGGTCAAGCATGTGAGATACATGGTTATCACATACCAATTAAGACTAAGGTGGTAGTCAATGCATGGGCAATCGCAAGAGATCCAAACTACTGGACTGAACCAGAGAAATTTTATCCAGAGAGATTCATGGGAAACACTATTGACTATAAAGGGAGTGATTTTGAGTACATTCCTTTTGGTGCGGGACGAAGAATATGCCCAGGGAGCATATTTGGTCTGAGAAATGTTGAGTTGACCCTTGCAACGTTGTTGTTCTATTTTGATTGGAAGCTTCCCGCTGGAATCAAAAGCAAAGAATTGGACATGACCGAGGAATTTGGAGTCACAGTGAGAAGAAAAGATGATCTTTTATTGTTGCCTTTTGTTTGTCATCCTTTGCCTGTCATGTGAGCCTAACTAGAAGATACTGTTAGTAGACCTCCTATTAATAATGTGTGTGTTAAACGCATGCTGGAGTTAATGTAATTGTGTGTTTAAATAGAATAAGGATGGCATAACAGTTTCCATTTGCTACTTTTTATGTTGGTTTGGTTGAGAGAAACCATAGAACAAATATTGTCGTTTGAGTATTGTCGTTTGAGTTAGACCTTAGGACATATCTAGCTTAACAATCTAAGTATTGTCGTTTGAGTTAGACCTTAGGAACTCAAAACTACATATTCTATTCCCGAAACGGTCATATTAATAACTGATAAGGTAACACTTACATTTTTAAATATTTTAAAAGATAAATTAAATAATCTCACATGATTAACAACTTGCTCTTGTAAGAATGACGAAAGGAACTGAAAGTCTTCTTCCTACATTTTTATTCCAATAATTAAATTACAAAAGAGACACACTTCCAATTGAAATAACTAGGCTATGTTTGACTATTAGAAAATGAACAATTTCTTACAACATATTACGAAATTGATTTAATCATAATAAGATTAATTAAGACCAATGAATGAGCCAGATATATATGTGAAGTCATGCATTCTTGTTTTTTCTTGGAGAGTATTATAAATCATGTATTTGTTTGCTTACATGGCACGATACTAGCTATTGTCGCATTTGAAATTTCAAACACCTTGTTTTTTTAATCTAAGCAAGACCAATGCTATTCAGATTCATACAACAACAATAACTAAATTTCCATTAATTGTTTATTTAAAAGCATCTTTCTAAATTTTCACAACGAGGAACTCTTGTAAATTAATCTGTAGAGCCACCAAAAACTGAATAAGGAATTAGGAAATAAAGATCCAAAAGCCAAATAGGAATAGGAGAGACCCGTGATCACAACATAGCAAGCTGCGTAAAAAAAACTGGCAGGTTAAGGGGCTATTTTCACTGCGCAAAAAACGCGGTCAGATTGGGTACCGACAATGAAAGGGGAAGAAGCCATGAGAGCGTATGTGGTGTCTATTGGAAGCAGGCTAATGTGGGTTGGCTGGTCTAGAGGACACAGTCGCAAATCTTTGTCGATTGCCAAAAATTTGCCAGAAACAGTAGCAGCAGACGACGAGAGAGTTGGAAAAAGGAAACAATTATTATTTTCCCAACCTTGTGAAAGTCAAAAGTGGAATAGTAGCGTGAGAATTCACGGAAAATCAAAAATGGCTCTGATACCATGTTGAAGTTATGGGATTTTAGATAAAACAACAAGAAATAATTAGGAATATTATGTTATTCTTGGGAAATATGCTTGATATTGACTTAGATACAATAGATTAAATATTAATTCCTATTTACAGGGAAACATAGATTCAAGCATAAATCAAGAACAACTAATAATAACAATAATAAGTAATATAAAATCTAATCCTATGGAATACTAAATAATATAAAATATAGGTAAATGTTTGCTCATGTTTGCCTCCAACTCAATCATTTACAAAAGGTGGCCAATATAGTAGAACATCAATTTCTAGGTGTACAAGGTCTGCCGGATTAGAGAGGCATTGGAATCACAAGAATAGACCTGACCAAATATAAAATTGTTTATCAACATTATTTAATTTAATTAGTTCTTGATTACACAATCCAAATACAAAAAGTTAAGGAGGTGAAATTTTTAAATTTTCATGCCATGACAAGTTGTTTGTATATGTTAAATTCTAGTATTAATATATACATGTCATGCAGTTGTTTCATTGGGCGGTTGTACGATAACAATGCTTCAACAAGACAACAACAGCCTACGATAATGTCAAAACAATAATATTGCAGAAATGAAGGAATCAACATACAATGTCAACAATCTTTTAAAAGTTATCTTGTTCATTGCAATTTTGTCAATCTTATTGACAAGGACAGAAATTTCAAACTCTTCTTTTGAGATAAGACAATGATTTCATTGAACTCAAGGGAACCTTTACATATGTACTAATAAGTCAGGTTCAACCGTTTATAGATTCATTTTGGAGAAGAAACCAAACATAGGACAGTTGAAGACGATGACAGATAATAAAACAAACAGAAAATGTATATGCTGTATATATATAAACACTAGCTATTAGGATATGGATCATACTATGTTTTCCATGGCTCTACTAGTTCTCTACTTGCCATATCTTTTCTCCTCTCTTCTCTTAATCCTTATAGTACAAAAGATACGAAAGAAGAAAAGTTACTCGACTTATAACATACCGCCAGGGCCTAGAAAGTTACCTATTATAGGAAATATACACAATCTGTTAAGCTCTCAACCCAATAGAAAATTAAGAGAGTTGGCAAAAAAATATGGACCAGTAATGCATCTTCAACTTGGAGAGGTTTCTACTATTGTCATTACATCTCCGGAGTGTGCTAAGGAGGTGATGAAAACCAATGATATTAACTTTGGTTCAAGGCCTCACCTCTTATCTTCAGAAATAATGACTTACAATGGCACAAATATAGCCTGGTCTCCTTATGGTAACTACTGGAAACAGCTACGAAAAATCTGCACATTAGAGCTTTTAAGCCTTAAAAGAGTCAACTCACACCAACCGATTAGAGAAGAGGTGCTCTCCAATCTTGTCAAATGGATTGTTTCACAGAATGGATCTCCAATCAACCTCACTCAAGCTGTAACTTCTTCAGTATACACTATTGTTTCGAGGTCCGCCTTTGGAAATAAATGCAAAGACCAAGAAAAATTTATATCCGTTATAAAACAATCAATAAAAGTTTCAGCAGGTTTTAATTTGGGAGATTTGTTTCCTTCTACTAAATGGATTGAACATGTTACTGGATTGAGGCCTAAGCTTGAGAGTTTTCAGCGACAAACTGATCAGATATTTGAAAACATCATAAAGGACCATAAAGAGGCAAAGCACGCAAAACCCAAAGATGATGAAGGTGAAGTAGAAGAAGATCTGGTAGACGTTCTCTTAAAATATGAAGATGGTAGCAACCAAGATTTTTCCTTAACAAAAGACAATATCAAGGCCATAATAATGGTAAGCCAAGTAATCTCTTCCAAATACTTCGAAGTAGAAAACATTTTTTTACTACAGTAAAATTTAAATGAATATCTAAAAATATCCAACCTATATCTCCATGTGAAATCTTTAAAGCTGTGAAATATTTCCTACACGACTTTTGTATTTCGTAGTATTGGATGCTATCTAATATCTACAACGTGGCTATTAAGAGCCAGCTTACTTTCATGTTTCCGATTATTATTTTTACTTCAGCTAATAAACATGATAGAATATAGATTCAGTATATCTCGTATCATTTCCTTTTATAATAGGCTTAAATGCACTTTTCACCCCCTATGTTTCAAAAAGTTGCGATTTTGGCCCCTTTTAAAAAAAATGGATATTTTGACCCCCTAACTTTTGGACCTCTTTTGATTAGTTGATTTTATGCCAATTTCTCAGTTTCTGATGGTGTAAACTGGTATGGGGATAGAAGGATACTGATAAGTGGAGTCCAAACTTGCATGGTGTCCAAACTGGCTGATAAGTGGAGTCCAAACTGGCTGATAAGTGGAGTCCAAACTGATAAGTGAATCCTTCTTTAGGGGGGCCAAAAGTTACACCATGCCAGTTTGAACTCCAATTATCAGCATCCTTCTATCCTCATGCCAGTTTACACCATCAGAGACTGAGAAATTGTCATAATCTCCATCAAAATCAGCTAATCAAAAGAGGGCCAAAAGTTAGGGGTCAAAATATCCATTTTTTTTAAAGGGGGACAAAATCGCAACTTTTTGAAACATAGGGGGTTAAAAGTGCATTTAAGCCTTTATAATATTGAAAACGTCGAAATACCATTTTCATATTTTTTTAAAATATAGTATTCTATCTTCTCTCTGTTAAACATCCTTGGATTAGCATGACCTTACTTACTGATAGCTACTTTTCAGGACATGTTTGGTGCTGGAGGTGAGACATCAGCAAGCACCATAGATTGGGCAATGGTAGAAATGGTAAGGGATCCAAGAATAATGAAGAAAGCACAAACTGAGGTGAGAGAGGTTTTCAAAATGAAAGGAAAGGTTGATGAAAATTGCATCAATGAACTCAATTATTTGAAATCAGTTGTCAAAGAAACCTTAAGGCTACACCCTCCGGCACCTCTTTTGTTACCGAGAGAATGTAGTCAAGCATGTGATATAAATGGTTATCACATTCCGATTAAGACTAAAGTGATAATCAATGCTTGGGCAATTGCAAGAGATCCAAACTACTGGACTGAACCAGAGAGGTTTTATCCAGAGAGATTCATCGACAGCGATATTGACTTCAAAGGGAGTAATTTTGAGTACATTCCTTTTGGTGCTGGAAGAAGAATATGCCCAGGGAGCACATTTGGTTTGAGAAATATTGAGACGACCCTTGCAATTTTGTTGTATCATTTTGACTGGAAGCTTCCAAGTGGAATCAAAAGTGAAGAATTGGACATGACTGAGGAATTTGGAGTCACAATGAAAAGAAAAAACGATCTTTTAGTGCTACCTTTACCTTATCATCCTTGATCATTTCCCTATTATGTGAGCTGAGCTTCAAGATACCTGCTGACAGCAGAAAGAAAAATCGTGTAAAACGTACTTCAACGTTTTAAGCCATGACGCATCTTTGGACACAATTTGTGTAAGTATGAACCTGAAATGACTCGATGCCTTCAGTCCATAAGTTGGTTCTCTAACTATAAATATCGGATTCAAACACCTAAACCTTGTGTGTTGACTTTAAAATCATTATAGTATGTCTTGTAAATTTCTATGTAGTTGTAATTGAGTGAAGATGTGATCCCAACATTGTGACGGTTAAACTATAATTTTCTACTACTTTTGTACTTCTTTTATTGTTTTATTTTTTTACTACTTTCATTTACTTTTAACCTTTGCAAAAGTCACAACATAAGAAAATAAATTGCCACTTAAACGTGCAGATCGACGGTTTAAATCTGAAAATGAAAACTTTTAACTTAAACAACATTGGCCTAGCTTCTAAATGCATACAAAAGTGTTCTGGAGCATGTACATCAAACAGAAACAAGTAATTTTCAATCAACCTCATAAAAAAAAATACACAATAGATAATAATTCAAATCTTAATTAGCAGCATTTCAACTACCCTTTAATAAAATATTACTCTTAAATTGATTTACGTCTTAAATCACAATAAGAGACACATACACAGGAAATGACTTGGATATGTTAGTAAAATTTCATTTAAGATCTTGATATCATGATTCTCACTATGCCATGAATTTCTATAAAAGAGTTGGAAAACATACCAGAACCTATTATGCAGATTTCTTTAATGTTCTTGATATTTTTATGCAATTGTTATGGGTTCTCTGCCTTTTTTTTTCTTTGTATCCTTTGATGGTGAGAATACTTTTCTATCATGAGAAAGTTAAGTATCCCTTTTCTGTTGTAAGAAAAATTGAATGCCTCATCTTTTACTTCCAACTTCTCATACTTTTATAGTTACAATTTGGTAATGTAACCACCATTCGAAAAGAAGAGAGGGACATCCTTTATTTTGAATTTCAAAGTAAAACCTCGTTGGCTTTAATTACCATTAGACCAAACAACCATATACTTAGTTGTTGGGCATGAACCTCAAATCAAAAGTATTTGGACACGCACATGACTATTAAAATTTAAAAGAGAAATGATTTAGTCACATCACTTAATATCATTTCTTTTTTAAATTTTATCATTCATGTGTGTTCCCAAATAAATTTTACTTGGGGTTGTGCGTATGGAAGAGTTATTCACAATCATCGAATTAGGTCATCTTTTATTTAAAGTCAATCTATTAGTTACATAGACAACACTTATAAATTATTAAAATAATCTCTTTTGTTATGTTCTTTCTGTTTTACTGGTCTATGTTCTTCTTGAGCAGAGACTAATTTATTAATAAATTTTACCGTTCAAAAAATAAAATTACTGGACAACATTGTTGTATTTTACCTATTTCTATGAAATAAAAAGCCTCCTTCAACACAATTTTTTAACAATGTTGTCTTCATTAATAACAGCCAAAACTTCACCTTGTAACCTTTATTTTGAGCAACATCTAACTTATTCCTACTTAGCTGATGCTTTGTCCTCATTCATTTTGACGCCATTCTACATTTGGCTGGGCAACCCAAACATGCCTACATCTCATTTACAAACGTCCTGCACAACAATTAGAACAATGCATGATAAGGATACAATACGATACATACATTTTGTCTAATAGTTTTTTTTAGTTTGATTAGTTTTTTTTATGCAAAACCTATTTAGCCTTTATTTAGTGTGATTAGTTTTTTTTTTTTATAGTTTTAAGAATATTTATTTAAGTTTTTAATGATTACTTAAGTTTTAGGAACCTTTTATGCTCTCTAGTGTTGGTTTGAATGAGAGGTCATGTGAAATTGTTCAAAGATATAGCGTTGGGAAGCATGCTACCGATGTAAGAAGTTGTAGTGCTGGAAAGAAGTTTGGAGATATAACTTTTAATCTCTCAATATAGGTCATATAAGTGTAAGACCTTGGGTCACTTATTTGCAAGTCTTAAGGACTATGTTTACATGGACTTGATCCAATGAGTATAGTACGAGGAAGAAGGAATATGTTGATTCTTGAAGATAAGTCTGACAATTCATAGGCGAAAGTACCATTGGACACATCCTTGCGATATAGGAAGCTACATGTTTGCGAGGTATCAGACTTGGTTTATTGGAGATATGAACTAAAGTGGACCCATAACATCTTGTTTTTGGAGAAAAGACACAGGGGTCTAAATTAGTACACCAAAGGATATATTCCTATGCTTAAGGGTTAAGGCAAATACCATCAAATGGGAAAAGACAAAAATGACATTAAAGGGTAAGAAAAGACTTGTACTATAAATGGACAACAAGCCTCCATTTGCAATGGGTGCTAGTGTTGTGATTTGTTGTTCTGAATAGAATAGAGATTGGAGGCAGTAGCCTCAAATCAACCCTAGCTGCCAACATAAAGATTCAGATCATTCTTCTTCATCTCATAGTTTCATCCATTTTGTATAAAAAGAAAATTAGATAAGTCTTATAGTTTTAGAGTTACTAGAGTAAATTGTTGAGTGAGTACTGTAAAAACTCACATTCATCCTCAAGGATTATAATTTCGATTTTGTAAACTCCAATCTTATCTAATGATTTACACAATCATGTTTTCATCTATCATCTTTTTCATTTATATTTTTGTGTTTATGTTCATTATGAGCTAAACGACTTTGGTGGTTAAGGAATGATTAGGTAATAATTATATTTGCAAGTTCAGTTTGTTATAACCGTTAAAGCTTCTTTCAAACTAACACTTTTAAACTAAATCTTTAGAAGCAAAAATTGTTCACTTTTACTTTTATTACCAAGTTCCCTAATACTTAATTAAGATGGGAATGGAAAATGTTTGTTTGATAAGAGTTACTTCCACAGTTTTAAAAATCGGCTCCATATTCGACTCGGTAAGGCTATTGGGTCATTGAGTTAGTAGTCAAACCAATGGGTCACTATTGGAACACTAGTTGAATTTGAGTGGAAGCTCGAAAGAATAAACACATGTCCCTTAGGAAAGAACTAGTGTTAGTATGAATTGAAAAATGTCCCACATTTGATAGGATATACCCACTAGTAGTGTTTATATAAGTGGGGGTGACCTCCAAGGGTGTGCCCTTGGGGTACCCACTTTTGCGAATAGGTGAGCGCTTACGAATATATATATCATACGTGCGACTGGTCTGGGTTCCAAAAGAAATATATATTTTTATTTAGGGAAAAAGAAATATATCCACTCACGATAAAACAAATTCGCGGATTACTTAAAGATTAAGTTTCTTCCTGTGTTTTTTCTCTATTCTCCCTCTTTCAACTTGTGTTGATGAATGCTTCTTCCATTCTTCTACTCATTATGTCCCTTCGGTTTCGAGTGGTCTTCATGACATATAGAGTGGTTTAATACCATATTGAGGGTGTAATTTCTCGAACGATTACTTACAGTGCAGTACGTAGTCGAACAAGTGAAATGACTATTTTATCTTAGAGGCAGTGTGTTTGTTAGTATACCTTCTACAAAATTGGGTACTGCCGCAAAACCTCTTAAAGAAAGCGACTTGGTCATGACTCAGCCTGATAATATCTTCGGTGGTGATTTCTTTTTCAAAAAGGTACTATTCTAATTCTTAAAACAACAACTTTAAGACGTTTCTAAAAACACCATGACTATTGAAGAAATTATCGCATTTAGAACAACTCTTGACTTCAATAAGCCGTTTCGGTTTTATAGCAGTCACTTCAAACGATGGAAACAAAAGATGCTATTTTTCTTAACCACACAAAAAGTTGCCAACGTCTTGAAGGAGGACATACCTGTGATACCGGAGAGTTAGATTTCTTCCGGATCAAATAATAACGATAAGACTCTTATGGATACATATACGTCTGATCCTATTGAGAAGGAGAAAGATGATACTGAACATGCTGAGAAGGTGACACACGCAAAAATAGATATCTCCCTCTGGAGAGATAATAATTATCTCTGCAAAAATTATATTTTAAATGGACTCGGAGATAATCTGTATGATCTTTATAGGCTCTACGATACAACTAAACATGTTTGGGATGCGTTGCATAAAAAGTATGATATTGAAGAAGCTGGATCCAAAAAGTATGTTGTCAGCCGATACTTGAACTACAAGATGACTGATGACAAATTTGTGGAAGCACAATCTCATGAAATTTAGAAGATAACTCCCGAAATCTACACTGAAGGTAAGTAGTTACCCGAACAATTTCAAATTGTTGTTGTTATTGATAAACTACCTCCTGCCTGGAAGAACTTCAAGAATACTATTATGCATAAGACTAAGGAGTTCTAACTTGAAAGTTTGATTACTCGCCTTCGAATTGAAGAAGAAGCGAGGAAACAAGATCTTAAAGAAGAGGTGTTTCTTGTTTCAAAAAACAACAATAAATTTTTTTGTACGTGTTGTTTTGAAGCCTAAAGGCAAACAATTTTATAATCAGAACCGCCCTACGAATAAGAATTGCAATCATAATAAGAATGGAAACCTCCAAAAGGCCCAAAATCACCAACCACCAAAGAATGGATCGGTTCAACTTTTCAATTGTTAAAATTGCAGACAACCAAGTCATATGGCACGCACGTGCAGGAACATATCTAACAGACCGGCTCGGGCTCACTTGAAAAATGAGGAGAAGTCGTACACCGCCATGATAAATGAAATAAATATGGTTGGTGGATCTGATGGATGGTGGATAGACACCGACGCCTCTCGCCATGTATGCTTTGACCGTGCTATGTTCAAGACATACACTACTGCTGAAGATCATAGGGTGCTTCTGGCAGATTCTCACACCGTAGCTGGAATCGGATAGGTGAATGTTATTATTGGGTTTCTTTTAAATAAGGTTGGGTTTGAACAAATTATAGGGTTGATATGTACACCATTGCTAAAAGTGGTATCTTTATTGGGAAATGGTATGCCACTGATGACATGTTTAATTTAAACAATGGTATGAATAAAATTTCTTCTTCTTCTTATATGTTGTGTGATTTTAATATTTGGCATGCACGTCTCTGTCACGTAAACAAACGAATTATTTATAATATGAGCGTTTTAGGACTAATTCTTAAAATAACGGACAAAGATATTTTATCACCTTTATTGACGAGTGCTCCGACTACAATTATGTGTATCTAATGAAATATATAAGTGATGTGCTTGATATGTTTAAAATATTTGTTAAAGAAATAGAAACTCAAACCAATAAAAGAATCAAGTGTTTTCTTAGTGACAGAGGCATTGAATATTTATCTAACATACAATGAGTATTATAAAGAGTTCGGAATAATTCATGAAACAATTGCGCCTTATTCTCTCGAAATGAACGGTAAAGAAGACATAAAAAAAACAGAACCTTTACTGAATTAGTAGTTGCTATCATGCTTAATTCTGGTGCAGTGCCTCGTTGATGGGGGGAAATTTTATTGACTGTTTGCTACGTGCTAAACATAGTATCCAAAACTAAGAACAAAGTTTCTCCCTATGAAATTTTTAGGAAAAGACAACCCAATTTTCCTTATTTTTAACTTGGGGTTGTTTAGTGTATGTTAGGATACTTAAGCCTAAGAAAGTTAAACTCGCCAGTAGAGCCTATTAATGTGTATTCATTGGGTATGCCTTAAACAACAAAGCATATAGGTTTTATGACCTAAAAGATAAAGTGATCATAGAATCAAATGACACTAATTTTTATGAAATGAAATTCCCCTTCAAATTAAGAGATAGTGGGGGGAATAATAGGGGCGCAAGTATGAACACTACACTACACCTGATCACAATCCAGTAATCAGAGACAGTGATGAAAACATCGAACCAAATGTTTTAGAACTTTGAAGAAGTAAGAGAGCAAGAACTGCTAAAGAGTATGCACCCGAACATGTGGCCTATAAATTAGAAGATGATCCATTAACCCTTAAGGAAGCCTTGTCTTCTTTGAATGTTGATTTATGATAAGAAGCCATAAATGATGAAATGGATTCTCTATAGGTTAATGGAACCTGACACTTGGATGAATTGCCTCCAGGCTACAAACTAATAGGTTGTAAATGGGTTTTGAAAAAGAAACTGAAACCTGATGGAACTGTTGATAAATACAAGACTCACCTTGTAGCCAAATGTTTCAGACAAAGAGAAAACATAGAATTTTTTTTATACCTACTCATCAGTTATTCGAATCACATCCATAAAGGTACTAATTTCCTTATTTGCTATTTACAACTTGATTGTACACCAAATGAATGTCAAAACTGATTTTTTAAATGGCTGACCCTTTGTTTTTTATTTCCATTATTTCTTACAAAGGTGTGGATGATCACAATTTCTAATTATGTTTTATAAATAGCCCGGGTTCTTGATCTAGCCACTACTACAGAAAGGATTTTCACATCAGTTGAAAAACACTTTACGCATTAGGTGGCAACCGATGTAAGGTGACATGATGTGGTATGTCCACATCTTTTCACATCAGGTACAAACTGATGTGAAAGCTGACTTTTCACATCGTGCATTTCTTCCACTAATGTGGTACACTCTCTTTAAAATTTAACAATAAGGTTTCACATCAGTTATATGATAGACATTGAAGTTAAATATGTATATATTTACATCAGACCTCTTAACCATTGATGTGAAATTTATTATTTTATTTTTTAAAATAAATTTGCTCTTTTTTTAAAATCTGCTTACCAAATCAACTTGACACCTCTTTCCTTTTATATTAAAAATAAGGAAAAAAAAATATGGACATTTTAATGCCACATCAATATTTTATTTATAAAAAAGTACATATGCATATATGAATACAATCTAAGAAGTTATATTATAGCAATATCAACGTAAAGCTATAACAACATCTTTGGGCATAATCTTTTAAAAAAATAAAAACATCTTTGGACATAATATTCATCAAACTATATATATATATATATATATATATATATATATATATATAGAGAGAGAGAGAGAGAGAGAGATAAATGATAACTAAACACAAATTTTTGGACACAATACAGACACCATGGGTAATTTAGATATTTCAACCTTAAAGTAGGGGCAGTAACGTAAATACACAACATCCATCTTCTTCATTTCTTCTTTCGTCTATGTGTTTGCTTCTCTCTCCATTCTCATCCCTACCACCATCATCCCCCACCGTCGTTATCGCCACCGCATTGCCCCACCGTCGTCATCACAACCACTATGGTCATCAACAGCGACCACCACCAACCCCTCTTCTTCGTCTCTACTCTTCGTGTTCACTCACTCACTCTCTCTCTCTCTCTCTCTCTCTCTCTCTCTCTATATATATATATATATATATATATATATATATATATATATATTATTCCACCGGCGTCCTGACCACCGTCCTCACAACCATTAACTAGTTCGGATATGGATCTTACAACTCGGGCGGCTGGCGACAACCTCTTCTCTCCCTCACGCCTTCCGAGATCCGTTCAATTGCCTGATGTTGGAGATCCGATTAGGTTTTCGTCGGAGAATTGACGATGAAGAGGAGGGATAGGAGAGAGTTGCAGAGAGAAAAAAAAGACGGAGAGAGTAAGAATTGCAGAGAAGGGGAGAGGAAGAGGGAAAGAAAAAAAAGAAATTAAAAAAAGGAAAATACGGATTTTCATAAGGTTTCGATATTGTGTTGAAAAAAC
>Ga0228711_1007951_pt1 | contig 15118 bp, 3 predicted proteins | sample MedpolnodulmetaG_2_FD_177996 | JGI IMG/M metagenome (GOLD analysis project Ga0228711, IMG submission 177996) | Root nodule microbial communities from Medicago polymorpha collected in Santa Monica, California, United States - brown nodules | ecosystem: Host-associated > Plants > Roots > Nodule...
AGAAATAGGTACAGTCTACCAATTAGGAAAACACTAGAGGATTCGACGGACCTGATCTCATCGCTCTATAAATTTTCTTAATCGATCTTATTTTAAGTTACTTGATTTAATCAATCAGACCAAACTAACCGCCTAATGGCAATTTAAAAGAAACTTTATACATCCTACTTAATAACGTAATTGAATTCTTGAGATTAAAACCAGTCCTTGTGGGAACGATATTTTTACTACTTCGATAGTATTTAGTACACTTGCTAAAATTCTATCATTACACTTTGTGGGGTGTTACACTTATAACAAGGTAGGATAAAATTATATTAAGTGTAGTCTTATTAATCTGATGAATTGATGATACTATGAAGAGTGAACTTTTGATGTCATTGTACAAACAGTGGGGTGTTACTCATTACATTTTTGATGTTATAGTGTTAACTTTACTAAAAAAGTCATTTTCATGACTTCACCATATAATTTTCCATTATTTTTTCCTATCTGGACGTATGCCCTCCACACGAAAATGGACCCCCTCAATATATTTTTAATTTTCTTGTGTTTTCTCAAGTGTATACATCTAAACCGTTAAATCATCTTTTCTTTGTATACATTTAATTTATCTTTCTTTTATAATATAAGGTGAGGATTTCAGCAGACTCTCATGTGACATGAAAGAATCCATCTCCCCCTCACACTCATGAGATATCAAGTTGCAATCGTGTATCTAAATAACACACCATTGTAGTAGTAATATACAAATTATAAAGTTTCCACAATATTATCAACTTCTAACAATAGCAAATTATTGGATGTTGATTCTATCCATTCTTGTTGAAATTGTATTGTAACTTATGATTTTCTATTTGACTGTGCTTTTGATGATAAGCTCGTGTTTAAGTGTTTACCTTGTTGAATTTATGAAAAACCTATTTGATGTGCCTAATGGGTCTTTTTATCCCCCAATACTCTTATATAAGCAACCAACTCATATATATATATATATATATATATATATATATATATATATGAGGATTACACCACTAAAAGTTACACCAAATGTTACACCGCTCAATATCGTTTTACTCGATTAATATTTTTAAAATTTGACCGTTAGATTATAAGTTTATATCACATAGATCATCAATATACAAATCTAAAATCATATAATCTTTTCAAAAGATTCAGAAGCATATAAAGAAAGCACTCATATAAATCTCAATAAAATCATATAATCTTTTGAAATTGAAACTGAGATTTATGCATGCACGGGGCGCTTTCTTTATATGCTTCTGAATCTGAATGAAACATTGTTTTAAAGACTTTTTAGGATTGGAAATGTCACGTTTTGAGTGTTTTATATTGAAAATTCACAATCACGGATGCATGAATGAGTAGTGTCTATTGACATTAAAAATAGTACGAGAGTATTGGCACGAGAGTATGTGAAAGCTTAAAGGCCATATGATATCTAGTACTGGAGAGGGGACAAAGTGATCACATGCAAGAAACAACTCCTGGTAGATTTCTAGCGTATAGACGTATGAATGAATCAAATACACTTAGAAATGAAATTTTTTAAAGATTGCACGGTGAGACCATATAGTTGCGGATGATTTCAAACAATAGTTTTGATAATGAGTGTCATTAGGGCATTTTTAAAAGATACTAAATAAAAAAGTTATTTCAATGCATTTATTTAAAAAGTTAAACATTTCAATTTTCAATACACTGGATACGCATATTTTCATATAAAAACTTACTAGTTTAAATTCTAAAAAAGTGCTCTTAAAATACTCATTAGTATTTTCCTTAAAACAATAATATATTAGCACCATCTATAACAAGGTGTGTTCTCTTTTGGAAACTCTATATAACCTAAAACTCGAAGAGTCTGACTTGAAAACAATTGTGAAATCGGAGGTGTCTTAGATTGTTTTCTACGAAATGCAAGAATAAAGAAGACTAAACACAATTAAAAAGCTTTATTTTTTGGTAAAAAAAAAGTCTATTTGTTTGAAAGAACACTCGTATAGTTAAAAATTATATTCCATATAGAAATTAAATTGATGTTCAACAAGTGTGAACATGTATTTCTCTTAAGATTTTGTTGAAGTTCATGTCATCAAGTGTGAGTGTGTGACCGATTAGTCTCACGTCAATTATGAATGAGCTAAATGAAGGATATTCCATTTGTTTCTTTTTAATTGTGGTTTTAGGATTTTTTTTTTTTATATACATGCCAAACACCCTATAAATAATGTTGGAGTTTAAGTGTGAGCGATTAGTCTCATATTGATTACAAAGGATTTAAATGAAATATATGTATATATATATATATATATAAGAGATATGACTCTTATACTCAATATTAAGGGTCAGTTGGCAAGTTTGAAGGGAAAAGGAGAAAAAAGATTTTGGATGGAGGGGATAAGAGGAAAATAGATAGAAAGAACTCATGGCCATATTTGAGAGAGTCGATTTTGTAGATAATATTTTTAATTTTGAGGGTATTATAACAACAAAGATTGAGTTTAAAGAATTAATCTAATCCGGGGCGGAGGCACTCTAAGCCTATGTGTAGCTAAAGGCACGCATGCAATTCCCTTTTTATATATATATAACACAATATGTAACAATATCCAATATATCCTTCCCTATCCATTTGAACTATCTCACTATGTCCTCTCTCTTTTGACATAGTCACAGAAGAACAACAACTATATTCTCACTTTGTCATTCAGAATTGGAATTGGGAATTGAAATTTTGTTATGATTGGAATCTAGTAATTTAGTTTACCCATGGTCTGATCATGGTAAACAAAGATGTCGATTTTGTAAGAATTGGTTTAATTTTTATGATTGGATTGAGTATAGTGAATCTAAGGACCTGACATTTTGTTTGTCATGTTTTTTGTTTAAAAATGTGTCTAAAAGTGGTGGAGATCACTTAGTGGGAGATAGTTTTCGTGAATGGAAGAATGCCCTAAGATTGGCTAATTATGCACTTCTTATTCTCATGTAGATTGTGTGCATGTGGGTTATGCTCTTATGAACTCCAACCAAATTATTAACGCTTCATTGTTTAATCAAACTAAGCAAATGAATGTCGAATATCGTGTTCGTGCGAACACATCCCTTCTAGCTACTAAGTATCTTTTGAGGCGTGGTTTGTCATTTAGAGGAAGTGATATTTAAAATTTTTAGCCACACATAAAACAAATATCTAGATCCACCCCTGAATCTAATCCCTTTAAGTAATATCAAGTTGATAGAGAGCTATTCTTTCTTTGATTTCCCTCCACCTGATATTATTTTGAGATTACTTGGTATTATTTTTAACTTGATTTGATGGAGAGATACAGAAAATACAAAAATAATTTAAAGAATTTAAGTAATACAAAAATTTCCTTCAATTTGAGTTCCTCCATATTGAGAGAATTGTTTAACATGAAAAAATAAATAAATGAACTCCCCCCCTCAAGTTGATGGTGAGCTATCCTTTCTTTCAGTTTCCTTTGCTCATTCCAAATCTTCTTTTCCCTTCTTATATTCTCAAGCAGACCTTAAATTTTGAGTGGAGATATAATGGTAAAGTATCTTGATAATCTAGCTTTTATCAATGATATATACATCGAACTGTTTGATCCTAAAATCATCCTAAAATGCATTACGTGTTATAAAGCAAATCATTCCAATCTTTGACTTTAGCACAAAACACGGTATATATTGTTGAATAGTCAATCATATTGCATCATGAAGTTATCGGGATGATTTTTCTATGGAAGTTTAGCATTTTCCTCTAGCTTTTTAGCTCTGTGTTACTCCTAGTGCTCCCGAGAACTCTCAAACATATGGTTTAATGGCGTTGGTTCATTTTGGTGAGGAGCGAGAGTAGATCCATGTAAAATGGATCATTTTATTAGAAGTAGTCATATCAGTGGAGTTATGTGATACGTTACGTCAGTCAGCAACGGCGGTATAGTTGAGTGACTCACACTTGAAAAAGATGTTGTTGGAGTTCGTGTGTGACTGATTAGTCTCGCATCGACTAAAATAGATAAATAATAAAAAAAATGTATAAAATAGACTATTTATTTGCTAAATGTCTTTTAAGGATGCAAGTTTCTTGCTACTCCAATTCTCTAGACCGGGTGCCCCCAACAAATTTCTATAATGCAAAATACTATATTTATTTAAGTCACATAATACTTTCAATAGAAAAACAAAACAAAAATCTTCATACGTCCTCAATTCAGGCGGTCCCGATGCTTCAGAGTTTTCTTAATTGTAATTTATTACTCTCTTGTTAACATGGGACAAGTTAATTGATCTGGTGACATGGGCTATGTCTCAAAAACTAGTGTGTTAACCCGTGCTAAGCACGGGCGACGGTGCACTACTATTTTTTAAAAAAATAGTTTTTTTTATTTTTTGTAAAGTAGTTTAGTGGCAATAACTCATTTTTAAGGTAAATAAGTGAAGTTTCTGGGATTCGAATTCCGTTCACTACATGCATTTTCCCTACCAACTAAGTTATATTCACGATGACTTTTTTTTTTACTATTTATCAAATAAATTATTTATCCCGTGTTTTTTCATATTTATCCTTTTTTTAGTGTCGCAAATACAAATATGTATCTCATGTTTTTTATGTTTATTAGTTGTCCCGCATTTTTAAAAATATTTATTAGTGACAAATATCTAACTCATATGTGTGTGTATGTATATGTCTGTGTGTGTGTGTGTGTGTATATATATATATATATATATATATATATATGGCTTAATTGCAGTTTTAGCCCCCTAACTTTTTCAAAGTTGCGATTTTAGCCCCCTAAGAAAAAAAACTACAAAACAGCCCCCTAAGTTTTGCAACTGTAGCAGTTGTGGCCCCCAAGACTGATATTGACTCGGTCTACGCTGACGTGGCACCCTAAGTGAGGTGCCACATGTTATTTTTTATTTTATTTTTTTGCCTTGAGGGGCCAAAACTGCTACAGTTGTAAAACTTAGGGGGCTGTTTTGTAGTTTTTTTTCTTAAGGGGCCAAAATCGCAACTTTGAAAAAGTTAGGGGGCTAAAACTGCAATTAAACCTATATATTAGTGATGAATATTTGTCCTGTGTTTTCTATGTATTAGTTACTGCTATTTTCCAGTGATTTTTATGGATCAGTTATTAATATTTGTCTTGTTTTTTTTAAATATTTTTCAGTGATAAATATTTGTTGTGTTTTTTTTAATACTCGTCGGTGATTTCTATGTTTTTTTTAAGTATTTGTTCTTGTGATTTTTATGCATCAGTTATTAATATTTGTCTTGTTCATAAGTATTTGTTCCGTGTTTTGTTTTTTAATATTTATCACTCACAAATTTTTGTCTCATTTATGCATCAATGACAAAATGTGTCCCGTATTTTCTTATGTACCCGTGATAAATATATGTCACATGATTTTTTTTTTTATATTTATTCGTGATAAATATATGTCTCGCACGTTTTCATTCTCATTTATCGGTGGATTCAATGTACGTATCCTAACTTATTTTTATTTCAAATAAATTGTGTAAGCAACTGATATTCAACGTTTTTCATTATTATTTATTTATTTAATTAAATCATTAAAACTATTTTATAAAGGAAGATCATAGTTTAACAATCTTTAAATAACAATCTATTTTTACTTTTGACTGTTAGAGATTTAATTTAAATTATTATTTCAACAGCATAATAAGATAAAATAAGTTATTTTACACTATTGCACAACATAATATATTTAAACTTTCTTAGAACTTTCTATTAGTTTTGGAGGAATAAAACTATATATCTTTAATAGTATATAAAATCAATCTCATTTTCTTTGTTTTGATGATCGACGTGATTCTTATTTTTTTTTTTTAACAAAGATGTTGAATATGAATTATCTACTATTCTATTGATTTGCCCATCATAAATCTTAACTTGGTTTTTGTCATTTGGAGCTATCTAATCATTCTCATTTCCCCCCCTTTTTTTAAAATATTATTGATTTGAAATTTTAAATCTCCTATTCTCCTCAATTTTTTAATGGAATTTGTTTTATATTTTCACTCTCAATAGTCTAGCAATATGTAATTACTTTTTTTATATATGAAAAACAATTTGTATCGTTATTGACAAATGTTTATGTATTTTCACATTTAATTCAATTCAATTCTCATCTGCCAATCAAAAATAATTTAAGAATAAGTCAAACCATTTACATTTTTAATGTCATTAAAATTTCATTTGTGTTGTTTGTACAACATAAGAACATATGTCATTGTTTTAGATAGAAAAATAGAGAATGCTACGTGGATTGGTTATTTCAACCATGCTCAAATGTATGTATAGGAGATTTTAATTCTTAATAACATCGTAGAGATTGATTAGAGAAGACAAATAAAATGTTCGTGGAAATTCAGATTATAAGGTAGGCCATTGGTACACCTAATCGTGTTAATTGACGTCATAGAGATTAAAGAAATCAAACAAGTGCATCAAACGGATTGCATATATTTTGGCTTTGAACATATAAAGATTGTTTAATTCAATATTAATATTATAAATGAGTTTGTCCAAAACGGTCAAATTCGTAGTATAAAAATACTTCAAGCCTTCACCAGAAACAAGCTATTTCTGCTTCATAAATTGACTTCTTGCCTCCTTTTTATATTGTGGTGACATCGTTTTTTTTCCTACCGATAGGGGAGCATATGAACTTTAAAAAAGATCACTAGCTACTTTCGTGTGGTAATAGGATACAATGATTGATTAACTTTTTAACCATTTCTTTTTTATATACTCTCTCCGTCTCTTAATACTTGACACATGACACAGTTGATTTTATTATGCATGTCAATGCATAATTTTGAGCTTAAATATCTTTGAATAATATATTAGAAAAAATTATGAAAATTTGATATTTTGAAAATACTCATCGAGACAACTCTAACGACATCTTATATGATATTATTTATCTTTGTATATTAGTAGAAAAATATGGTCAAAGTAATTTACGTCAAAATTACAAATTTTCAAATAAGTCATCTATTATAAGACGGAAAGAGTAATTTTTTTCCTTGGTAGCTTAAAAAAGGGAATTTAAGAATTAGAGTGATAAAAATAGTTGTGGAAAGTCAACAGTCATCTCAACAAAATACTAATGGTCATGGCTGAGATGAACATTTATGTTAATAATTTGTAGTGAAAATGCCTAAAGTCGTGTTTTTTGAGATTCTAGAACATGGTCATTAGAATAATTTAGCTCAGTTGGTAGAGATTCGCATAATATTTGTAGAGGTTTGAGTTTGAACTTCAAACACTTCATTTATTCACTTTAAAAAAATGAATTTTTAACAACTACACTACTTTGACAAAAAAAGTAGGTTTTAAGTGATTAGAATCATGTGGTTGTTGAGTCTGCTATGCATATTAGTTTCGAAACATAGTGGTTAAAATCCAATTTGTCCGATTCAAATCACATTTTTTATTGATTTTTCAAATACATTCCTTATTATTATTAATTTATTCACACACAATGAAACTACATGCATAAAAAATATATGAGCTTGTGTAAAAAATATATACAACAATAATACCTTCTTTTTTTTTTTACTAAATACAACAATAATAAATGTATATCCATATTTTCGAAACTCATTTTATCTTTATTTTTATTTTTTTGTCTTAGATGAAGTGGTAATCCATTGAAAATAAACTCACACACAACTGTAAGATGCCGAGTTCAAACCCATATCACGACGTTCGACATCACAATTTCGGCATTTACCAGCTGAGGTAGGACTTCTACACTCTCTATCTTTCTTTCTATCACATAACCAATATGAAGTGTACTCCACCAAACATTTTCTAAAAATGCATATGAGCAGTGTACCGCACTTTTTTTACCTTCCAACTACCCATATTATGTCCCCCACGAATATTTCTCCTTCATGTGACTCCCCAACTCCAATTCCCCCTCCCTCGCTGGCCACTACATGCACACACCACACACATTGCAATGAAGTGGAAGAAGAATGGGTGACGAAAGAAAAAAAATTAACCTTATTTCGAAAATGCTCTTTGCACTGTTTTAAATGAATTCAAGACTAAATACAATGACTTACATGAATGAGTATATGGCAATACAATAAAGGTTTACAAGGAACTAATTACTTAGTACACTTATAACGTTAGCAAAAAAGAATAACCTTTATGGTTAAATATGCTCTATAAGATTTAGACCTTCTAAATTTATGATCGGTTAAATTTCTATTGAAATTTTACACCTTCAAATATTTACCGTATGCAACATTAACTCATACAGCCAAATTCTAGTGGATGAACTAACACAAGTCCTAGTCAATAGAGATGAACATGGTTCAGTTCGAGATGAAAACTAAATTGTAACGTACAAAAGTGTTTGCTAAATTTAAAATAACTGAATTGAACCGAACTGTTTGCATTTTAAACTGAATCATACTGTTATAAACCAAACTGAACTGTTCCAAACTGTTATTATTGTTATCATTGAGAAAATATATTAAAAAAAACAAACGAAATCGAATTTTAATAACCGAACTGTTCTGAACTGAGCCAAATTATTTTAAACTGAACTGTTTCAGTTCAGTTCAGAACGGTTAGTAATAGTCATTGGTGGAGCCACATTGTGGCCGGGGGTTCATATGAACCTCCTCAACATTTAAAATTACACCTAATTTTCTAATATATTTTGGTCTTAAACCCCCTCAAAATTAAGTCTTACCCCATATATCGCATGAAATCTCTCCTTTCACTTGCAAGAACTCTCTCTCACTAAATGAGAGGATCCAAGTTCTCTCATCAAGAAAAAACAGTTGTTGACAGTGCTACAACGCAAGGCTAGTTGTCCAAAGTCTAAGTAAAAGATTTTATTTTATTATATTATAAATTGATAATAGGTTTGAATCAAAATCATAAAATGCCTTGGATTGTGAAATCTATATTTTAAAATTTTCATATGCCTATATATTTGCAGAATCATCTTTTGAAGGGTTGGATAGGATATTTAACATTGTATTTTCAAATTTTTATTGATAAAATATCCTATAATAGGAAAAAAATGAAATACATGAATTTTTTTATTGAATAAATATAAATATATATTAGCATTTATAATTTTACTACGTTTGGCTTTGAATATATTAACTTTTATTTTGTCTCTAAATAGGCAAACAACTATTTTGGTTTCTGAATTGGTGTGACACCATCAATAAAGTGCATAAATGCACCAAAATTGCAGAAACATTTTATCAAGTGTTGTTTTTTTTTAGTAATTTTATGGACTAAATTGAGAAAAAAAAGCATATTTGAGTACTAAATAACATTCTAAATATAAATTCAAAGACAAAAACTAATAAAAGAGACACACATGAATTATTTGCAATTTCGATACATCCAAATATCAATATGACACTTACGTCCTCATTCAGGTATCAAATGTTTGAACGTTCAAAAGTTTGAATCCCCTGACCCAGGGTCCTGGCTAAGCCATTGGTAATAGTTCAATTTTTTTTTAGTTTGGTTCGGCTCATTTCAACAGTTCAGTTCAATTTTTTGATTTTTTTACTCACCCCTATTAGTCAGCACTAGCATGCTCTATTACCCCGCTTTAAAATATGAAGGGAGCAAACAAAAACCTGCGTTTACAGGCGCGAGTGTTCAACCGTAAGAATATAATAAAACACAGTCCAAGTTTACCTACAATCAAACACTATATTTCAAATAAATTATTTGTTTCACATTAGAAAGATGATGTAACATGGAATGCGGAAAACATATTATTGGTACTACCTTTTGACTTTTAATTATTTTAAACTTCAAACCTTAAAAGAATCATATCATAGTATACTATATGCTAAGTTGTCGTATGAGATTAGAATTTATCACGAGTCCAATGATGGTAGGATATGAGACCAAACTTTAGTTTATACTATAAATATCAAATTAATCTCAACCATTCACAACATAGATAATACAAATTCTCCTCAACTTTTTGTGTATTACTTCATAAATTGAAGCAGGTAAATGTTACATGCACAACACTTTTTGCTTTTCAACCATTATAATATGTGTTTATTTATATGATTTCAATTGGTAATTTAGAAAATTTGTTACACAAAGTAGTATTGCTTTTCTCACACGTACGAGAGACATGCATCAGCATCATGAATATCGGTAAAGTTAAGGCAGAAATATTGACCATAAGAAAATTAGCATCTTCCTTTTCAATGGTCAGGGTCAGTGTCTCATTGTATTTTCCTTGAGAGTTCTTTTGAAAACTACTTTCTTTGAAAATTGATCAGATACTTCCATATTCAATTTGAATAATTAAGACTCACTTTCTTTCAAACGTGTTGCTATGTAGTTGTCTATTTTTGACTTTTCAATATGACAAAATATCCTACTTTCTTGTTGCTTCACCAAATTACTTTACATATCTACATACAAAAAATAGTAAAAAAGCTAAAATTTAATATTAAAATAGGATAAAAACGGACCATTTCTGCAATTATCAATGAAAAAAGTTCCTCCCAAAATTGAAAAATATTAAAATTTGTAAAAATTAAACAGGTTTACACACATATATGTATTATTCAAAAGTCTTTGTAGCATAGTATATGAGGTATGAACAAACAAATATTATTGAAGGGACCACACACAAAGGCACAAACGTAATTGAGTAACGTTTACTTTGACAAGTCCAAACTTGTTCTAGTGAATGACTTTGTTTTAGCTTGTATAACTTATGTTGTTTTCTCACTATTTTTTTTTAGGGCTTTTCTCACTAGCTCATAACGTTTATTCAAGAATTTGTACTATTTTTTGAGATGTCACTTCAAGTAGTTTTTGAATTAATAGTTCGCAGCGTATCATATTTATCTCATTTTTGTTTTTATTACTTTTATAAAAATGAAAGAAAAATATTTTTGTATGTTATTTTATATTTATTAGCCGGTCAACCACTGATTTTATAAACATTTAAAATTTAATTCACTAGTCTATTCACTATTTGTTATAAGTTCATCCGACATCAACTAATTTATCCGTTTTTTTTTACCAAATAGAGCTTAAAAACATGTTCGGATTCACGGTGAGTTTGACATAATTACATTGTGTCGGTGTGATTTTAGTAAACTACACTTTAGAACTTCGACAATAAGTCACTTATTAGTTGGCAAAACATAGGCTTATCCTATTTGATAGTGTGGTACTGAAACGCCTATATAATACTAACTTGTTATTCCTTCTTCTGCCAGAATTAGTCACCACTAATTGGTCTTTGGAGCACACTATTACCAAAGACTCAATTGGTCGCTCCACCTTAAAAATCTATCATGGCTCGTGAACAACTAGGAGTTCTAACTGCCCTTGATGCAGCTAAAACACAATGGTACCATTTCACAGCCATCATAATTGCTGGTATGGGATTCTTCACAGATGCATATGATCTTTTCTGCATACCAAATGTTACCAAGTTACTTGGAAGAATATACTACACACACCCAGGTGCACTCAAGCCTGGAACTTTGCCTCCAAATGTATCAGCAGCAGTAAACGGTGTTGCTCTTTGTGGCACTCTAGCAGGTCAACTTTTCTTTGGTTGGCTTGGGGACAAAATGGGAAGAAAAAAAGTTTATGGTCTAACTCTTGCCCTTATGGTATTCTCTTCTCTTGCTTCTGGCCTTTCTTTTGGCCACTCAGCAAAGGGTACAATTGGAACTCTTTGTTTCTTTAGATTTTGGCTAGGTTTTGGTATTGGTGGTGATTACCCTCTTTCAGCTACTATTATGTCTGAATATGCTAACAAAAAGACTCGTGGCGCGTTTATAGCTTCGGTTTTTGCTATGCAAGGGTTTGGAATTTTGGCTGGAGGAATTGTTTCTCTTGTAGTTTCAACTGCTTTTGATCATGCTTTTAAGGCCCCGCCTTATAAAGTTAACGCTGCAGCATCACTTGTACCAGAAGCTGATTATGTTTGGAGAATCATTCTCATGTTTGGTGCTGTTCCTGCTGGTTTAACTTACTATTGGCGTATGAAAATGCCCGAGACAGCAAGGTACGCATTTTTTTTATAGCCAAATGTTAGTGATTTAGTAGTTATTTTAGTTTCCAGAGTTCGAACGCTGGATTTTTTGCTTAAAATTTCTTCTCTTTTCTTTCGCTCACTAACCGAGCTACTTATCTATATAGGTACACTGCACTTGTTGCTAAGAATGCAAAACAAGCGGCGCAAGATATGTCAAGTGTGTTACAGGTTGAAATTGAAGCTGAACAAGAAAAAGTAGACAAGATAGGTGTGCAAGACAAGAACAGTTTTGGTTTGTTTAGTAAGGAGTTTCTTAGAAGACATGGTCTTCATCTGCTTGGAACAACTTCCACTTGGTTTCTTCTCGATATTGCTTATTATAGTTCAAATCTTTTTCAAAAAGATATTTATAGTAGTATCGGTTGGCTTCCACCGGCACAAGATATGAATGCAATTCATGAAGTTTTCAAAGTTGCTAGAGCGACAACGCTTATAGCACTTTGTGGAACTGTTCCGGGATACTGGTTCACGGTGGCTTTTATCGACGTTATTGGTCGTTTTGCAATTCAATTAATGGGATTCTTCTTTATGACTGTGTTCATGTTTGCACTCGCTATTCCGTATGATCATTGGACTAAGAGAGAAAACAGAATTGGATTTCTTGTTATGTACGCAATGACTTTTTTCTTTGCAAATTTTGGTCCAAATTCAACCACTTTTGTTGTGCCTGCCGAGATTTTTCCGGCTAGGTTGAGGTCTACATGTCATGGTATATCCTCTGCAGCAGGGAAAGCTGGAGCAATTATAGGTGCATTTGGATTCTTGTATGCTTCACAAAGTAAGGATCCAAAAAAGAGAGATGCAGGGTACCCTGCTGGTATTGGAATGAAGAACACTCTTATTTTGCTTGCTGTGGTTAATTGTCTTGGCATATTTTTCACGTTTCTTGTGCCAGAAGCTAATGGAAAATCATTGGAAGAAATGAGTGGAGAGAATGAAGAAGAAGAAACTGATGCTGCTGTTGTTGATCCACAAGCCTCTTCTAATAGGACCGTTCCTGTGTGATGTATTACTATTACCAATGGTTTTTTACAAGAATTTCAACTTGTTAAGTATGTTTAATGTTTTCAATCGTCATTATAGTATAGATTGTCATAAAAATTGCACAAAAGGTGATATCCAATAGTGTGCAAATGTGTGTAGCACATAAGATATAGTTTGACTTTTCAACAAAACAGAGATATAAGCTTTGTTTGGTTTATCATATCATATCACATATTCCTCCAGAATATCATCTGGTGAAATTTTTGTTTGTTATTCGACTTGCCTGTTCAAAAAAATTCCTCATCCTTCCTCTTATATGTTCATGCTAAATTGATTACCAGCTCTTTTCCTAAATATAGGATCTTATTGAAAAATTTATTTTATAGGATTTTCTTCAAGCTTTTATTTGTATTAATTGTTTCTTTATAAAAAAAATCTTAAAATTCTTTGTGGGTCAATTTTAGTCAACCGATTATCTATTTGGGTCAGGTTAAAGAATTGTATTGTTCTGTTAAATTTGAATCAACGTAGTTGTCGCCTAGTCGGTTTGATTTATGGAGGAGGCATGAGACGTAACTTTTTGAAAAAATTCTAGTTTATAAAGATTCCAACACTTTCACTAAATTCTACAAATTAAAATTTTAACTCATGAAATAAATTGAAGCACTGCTATATCAACATATAAAAAACATCAAATAAATTACCAACAATAAAAATTCAAAATTTTAAAATGGGTTGAACTTGTGAGTTAACACCCATTTTGTTCACAAAAAGCAAGAAGCCCAAATTACTTTCTGAGAAAATAAGTTTCCTTTTTAGTCCCTTAAAAAGTAAATTGGGACATTATAGTCCCTAAATCCAATATCATTCACTAAATTGTCTCTCAAAAAATAATGTTTAGGGTCTGTTAACAACTTTTAGTTTTTAAAATTTGGTAAAATACCCCAACACATGCCTGCAAAATCTAGCTCTATGTCATGCTATATGAAGTTGTCCAGACAGCATTGCCTAATCTAAAACATTAACAATGGTAGACACAAATGAAACTTTAATAATATATGGCAAAGAGATGTTCAATTAAACAACAAAAGCATAAAATAAAAATTCATAATTACTAAATTCATCTATCTTTTCCAAAATATTTGACACCCAATGCCAAACAAAAATACTAAGGTGAACCTTAGTGCCACCTTGGCTCAATCCAACTGCTATTCAATTGCTCTCTCACATGATGGAAGTTCAGCACTTCATTTTCAAATGTGTGGTAGTTGTTTGTTTCTAATGAGTAAAACACAATATTCTGGCCATAGAGTCTAGAGAAGTAGATTTTGTTTTCCATTCCAGGAATTGTTGCTACCTTAGAAAACGATGCATTGCGATTAACAAAAAGCATGTGACTTTCAAGTCTTTCAACTTTGATCCAATTCATTGTAGGCTCATTCAACTTGAAAACTTGAATCCACTTTTGAAAATTATCCTCACCTTCAAATACAGACAAGAGATTGCTATCACATTCAACTAGAAAGCTATTGAAGAAATTGGTGCACGGAGCTTGAAGCTCCTGAAGTTCTTTCCAATCTAATACTCCTTCTTGGCGTTGGCCTACAAGTCTTCTTGCTTGTATAACACCCAACTTTCCCTCAATGCTAAGATAGTAAAATGATCCATTAAAAAATAATGGGCTCATGTTGTAGAGAGGAGATTTATAGCCATCCTCATGATAATCGAAAGGGGTCCGTTCACCCCCAAGGAAAGTAAGGTATGCTATCTGCCCCATACACTCAACGATTGCACATTCAGAGGAAGTTGGAGGATGTGAAAAGCCAACACACTGAGTACTCTTGATTGTTATCACGAATCCCATGTGTAAGCGGCAGCACTTGTTTTGTAAAGGGATTGAAGAAGAACGAAGAATCTCTTGATGCCAATAGCAGCCAGCCATCTTTTGAGTAGCAAATGATTTCACCGCCTGTGGTGACTTGGGAGGAGGGGGGGG
>Ga0228711_1007952_pt1 | contig 15116 bp, 7 predicted proteins | sample MedpolnodulmetaG_2_FD_177996 | JGI IMG/M metagenome (GOLD analysis project Ga0228711, IMG submission 177996) | Root nodule microbial communities from Medicago polymorpha collected in Santa Monica, California, United States - brown nodules | ecosystem: Host-associated > Plants > Roots > Nodule...
GCACTTTATTGTTCATGTTTGATTTAATTGTGATTGAAAAATACTTTTGAATCTAGGTTTAGAATAATCATCTATCAAACATAAATTCTAGACATGGAATTGATGTTTAGATAACCACTCTTTGTATACGAACTTAATGCTTTTCTATCATTCAAGAGGTTGAGAAATCATCGATTGAATTATAGAAACGACTCTTGGATCGTTTAATCGTGCGAGACATCGATGATTAAACGATACAATTGAAGTCACCATATCATTTGGACACGAATGATATTGACGAGGGATACGTGGTAATATCAAATGCTAGCTAGAATCCATGCATGATCTTTAGGTTACGTGTGACACTTGATTAAGGAACTCTGATCCTAACAAGCTTTACGCTCTATCAATCTCAAGTTTTAATCTTATAACGTAGATATTTAGGTTTTAAACAAACAAACAAATTACTCTATCAACTTAAAATGGTAATCGATGTCGAACAATCCATGATATCGCACTAGTCCCTCCCTGAGGAGACGATATATAAATACTTACTTTTGATATACGTAAATATGCTACATCAATGGCAACCAACATCATTACAAAACAATAGAAAAATATACCCCAGAGAGAACAAGATGAGGATGTTGATCCTCTGCCTTGAAGTTCTGATATTTAATGCCTTGTGCCGCTAGTTTTCTGAATGAATAAAAGAGTGTGCATGAGTCTATATTTATAACGCATCATTACTTAGGGGTTAAGAGAAGAAAGTTGTGATATTTCCACTGATCCAGCTTGAAAACAACCAAACATGAAAACAACCAAACAACACATTTTGCCAGCAATGCATGTGCATAGCGCATGGTATGAGGCAATAGCCACTAGCCAGGGCTGCCTCATGCGCAGGGGCGCACAAGCCCTTAGCTCATGTGCGAATTTTGCTATCTTCGTCCCTTTTTTGAGCGTTCTTCCGTCTTGAAATGTCTTGGAACTTGAAATGAATTTTCTTCAACTTGTATTATCTTCAAAGACCTTTTAAGAACTATTGATCTTCAATCTACGTATCATCGATCCTTCACGTGATGTCTTATTTTGCCGATTTACATGATTTCTCACTTAAAAACTCAAAATACTTATAGAGTTGCATGATTTAGGATAAAACTGAATTACAATGACTCGAATGAAAACATTACAAAATGTTCTTCAAACCATTGACAACTCCTCTAAATGACCTCTTATTTGCCTTCATATGCAAAGAAGAAAAAAAACGAAAAAACATAGCCAAAAATATCATAGGATGTTCCATCATTAGTTTCCATACTTATGAAGTGAGGATTGAAATTTTAATGTGGGACAAACAACTCTCGAAGCTGCTTCAAGCAAAATGACCAAAATGAGAGATCGTGTCCTGACAATCAACATGTTTTTACACTATTTGTGGGTTTGACACTTTTGACTTCCTAACATCAGAAGTTATAGATCTTCTATACAAAGAGTTCAAAGAGTCATACACAACATTTTTGTATCTCTTTGGTGTATGTATGTAGTTTTTAAGAGGATTTATTATGCTATTCAAAAAAGGTTAGCGATGCAGCTTGTTGACCACTTGCCTTTTAGTCCTCTGTGATTTTTGTATATATATTTGAAATGAAATGGAAATAGAAGTAATAAAAAAGTAAATTAAAAGGCATCACTTTTAAATGTTGTTTTAGACCTTAACTTACGTTCGCCGATCCTGCGTAGAATACCCTTAGAAACGTTGAGGGGAAGACAAGTATAAATCAAATTACTCTTGAGCGGTACAACAAAAATATACGTAGGTACCTAATTTTAAAACTTTACTACATTTTATAGTTAGGGTTAATCAAGTAAATAGTTCCTATAATATTTTCTTGGTTTTGTTTTTAATTCCTTTTAAAATATCACACTTTTTAATCCTTAAATTTTGTTCGTCAACACTTTTAGGACATTTTGCAATTTGTACAATAAAGTACAACATTTTCATTACAAGAAATACTTGAAATTACATGTTGTGCATTTAGTTTGCACCACTAACTTGATAGGTTCAACTTGGATCACTTTTTTCTACCATTAGATTAAATCAATTCATTAAGTTTTATCATGTCTATCTACACCAAATATCTTTCTCTATTTCTCTCTCTCTCTCCCTCAAGGGAACAGAACTGAAAGTTGGAAGAAAAAACAAAAAGGAACAATTTTTCAACATCCATAGCAGAAAAATGGAATGAGACATGTTTGGTTACCGGAGACAACAATTTTGTTTTACAACTAAAATTTATTGGAGGAACATTAATGCGAAGAAGATGATTGAGATGGTTTAGAGTGTTGGGAGTGAGACCATGCAATTGATTTTCATTCAAATACAAGTCTACAAGTCTTGCTGGTTTGTACAATTAACTATCTCAGGTCTAAGTTGACCAGAAATGTTATTATTGAAAAGGTCAAGAAAGACTACATGGTGGGTGGCATTTGACACCCTTCCATGAACATGGTGTGGAGTGAGATGGAATTTATGTGGAGTTTACGGGAGGAGGAACCGATGTCCAGTGCCCGGTGAATAAAGTGCTAACCCATTTGAGTTCTAATCCCTTGAGGGAGGAGAAAGCAATGAGATTGAGAGTCAGAGAGAGATATTTGGTGTAGACAGACCATGATAAATCTTGATGGGTTGATTTAATCTAATGGTAAAAAAAAGTGGTCTAAGTTGAGAAAAAATTCTTTTACCAGGAGGAAATTACAAGAACTATATATTGTCAAGATCTATATAGTCAAGTGTGATTACATTTTTGTTGCTATTGATGCTTTTTGGTGTTATGTCAATGTTTGTCAGTGATGCTTTGGTTCTGTTAATTTATCTCTTGTTATTGCTGGATTGATTATATATATATATTTTGTGCTCTGCAAGGTTTTGGCAAGGCTTGTACTTGGTCTAGAGCCTTTATCCACGCCTCTTTTTTTTTTTCAGAAAGAAAAACTTGCTTTGGGACTATTCTGTTAAATATATACATATAATCTTCCTTCATACCATACATATAGCCATGTTTATCAAACTCTCATTGGCTACCAATTTGATTTTCTTCCTTTGTTTGACTCGTAAGTAGTAAGGTATCATAATTTGGATTGAACATTGTAACTCGTTTCGAGTGTCCGATCTGAAGTTGATGGTGATGATTTTGTGGCGTAGTAATGTGAGCCGGTATGTTGGAAACCAATAGGCAAGATCGACTAACGTGTGTAATTGCATGATTTTCAACGTAGGTTGACCCAAATCTCTCAATCTTGTAGCTTAAGAATGACTTAAGTTTTGCATGTAACATGAAATGTTGAGGAGTCCGCGAGGAGTGCAAGGAGCGATAATAGGGTAAACGTCTTGGACTACAAGAGATTTTGACGCCACATCTTTTAAAAAAAATCTTAAGGTTCTCTTCTAGTTGATGTGAGACTAATCACACGCATTTGAATTCCAACTATCTCTTCCTCAATTGTGAACCATCCATATAACTAGTTTTGACTCAACACTAAGATCTCACTCGCGCTCCCCCATCAAATTAGACTAGGATTCTGATACTATTTGTAGTCCAAAACAACGCATGTTAGCGACAATGGACGGAACATCCAAACCCATAAGAGACTTTTACTTCACCTCTATTACACATCCAATATTTCATTTCTAAAATGTGAGCCTAAATTAATTACTCACATTTGAATTCCGTAAGTCTTGGAGCAAAGTAGGAAAAGGCTTTCCGACAAAAAGACATGGGAGCTAGCTATGTCAATGGAAACGTGTTTTCATGGAGTCAACAATATATAAAGCCTATTTATTTAAGCTTTATGTACCTTACCCTCCAAAATCGATTCTATGATCAAGAATCAGTCCATGGATTTCTTTAAGAATATATTAATGCACGTGATTTATTCTATGATAGTTTCGTTTTCAAGATAAATTATGGATCATTGACTCTATGGTAAACTTAATAAATTGTAGTAGAAAATATTGGTTCAAATTCAAAAGTACTACTATAGTGCAAAATAAAGTCAAATGGAAATAATAACTTACGTAATGTACGGACCATTGAGATATTTATTCTTCAATTATAGTAATCTGTAATGTAACACGTGGTACCTATGGAAAGTGTACTATTGAATCTTAATCACTTGATGACCTTTTATGCATGGCAATATGTGGCGTGGCGTGGCATGGCATGGAAATAAAGCAATTGTGCCCACATATATATTTCAACCTTCTTCCAACAAGACCAAGTACAATTGAGTTGAATTGAATTCATCCTTATTCTGAACCAAACAAGTTTCAACACAAGTTTTTGTCACACAAGTTGGAATGCTATATATTGCTTCATGCATTATTCTTTATTCATAGATGAATGTGCTTTGTGTTAAAGAAAATATCCGTCTTCCTCTACGTACGTTAATTAATATTGATCATGTGTCTGTGCATGAATAATATTATTAACCTTAGTCTTCTCATGCCTGAGATACAACGCTTTAATAGTCGATATGTATGTGTATTTTTAAGCAAAGTTTCTAATACAATCTTCAAAACTTAATTATTCTTTTAACGAACAAGAAAACGTGTCACAAACCAATTTATGCTACTTATTATTTCTCACTTGAAATATTAATAAAAGTGTCTCATAATTATATATATCAGTAGTATAAATAAATATATTCTCTACAAATATGTATTCAGTCATATAAGTACCACCATTTTAATGATACCAGCCACACAAAACAAGTTTTTAAAGCAATGTTATGAAATATTAAAATAAAATCTACCCATTTAAATTTAAAACATATTTGTCTTGTTGCCAAGAAAATCAACATACACAAATCTGTTTGAATTTCCTACCTTGAACATGTTTATTCAGAATACTTTTGCAAAAGTTTATTTACTAATAATATAAGAACTTGTATAAAATTTTGAAAAAAATTATACAAATATCTTATAAAACAATTACGGATTATTTAATTTTTTTTATAGATTATAAAAATATGTGCACCTCTAGTCAATTTTTTAAATTAGAGATCCATATTATTTACTAGTTGATTTTGCAAATAAATAAATAGCGTAAAATTTATTCAAAAGTTTTAACCACATTTCTTTGTAAATACAAGAATAATTATATCTTTTTCTTTTTGTGAGGCAAGAATAATTATATCTAAACATTTGTCCTATAAACACTTCAATAAGCATTTGATTTAAATTATTTTTGAACATATGCACTTATAATTGTATGAGATGTCTATAAATTATCTTTATAACTATATATATAAATTTCTTAAAAAATATCTTTATTACAATTTACAGAAAGAAAAAAACTTAAGCACTTTTTTTCTTTTGATTAAACTATATCCAAACCACCACAAAAAAAATTATTTATCCAAGGACACTTCAAATTATTGAAATTGATGAGTCACAATCGCAATTGCAACACAATTTTCAAATGTTCAATTAACTCCAACATATGAAAAAAGGTCGTGTTGTGGTGGACCATATATATATACAAATAATAACACTAAAAACACCAAAATTATTTCCAATCAGAATCCTCACTAACCAAAATACAAATAATAAGAAGTTAGCATGGTGAGCAAAGCAAAAAGCACTTCAAATTTAATTAAGCAAACTGATAGCAATTAGTACCATTTTTCACTTAAAATATTCAAGGTTTGATGTTATCTCAGGCATTAATACTTAGACTAATCTTACTGACCAGAAAATGGAAACACATAAATGGTTTAACATAAATCTAGAACAAATACATACACAATATGCCTGAGACTTGCTGGCAAAATAAACATAAATAAAAACATTGCATCTGATCCGGGGAAAGTTGTACAACAACACACAATAGCTACCACATAGTCACCACCAAAAGTTGCATTTCTGCATCATGGTCCTCTCTTTCGCCGCTTCGGCTCCACCTGCAAAATTCAAGCATTGTTCATAATCAATGAAAAACATGTTTGCAATTACAAAACCCCTCTATAGTCTATAGTCAACCAAAATAATTAAAATCCCAACACTCAAACATACCATTGATTAAAAGAGAATATGTCCAAAAAGGAATTAAAAACTTAACTATATGAACACTGCTTAATGGCTTTTACAAGAAAATAAAGGCAACAATTTCAACAAACACAGATACAATATGTTGTATGGACAGACAGCCCTTATTTTTATCAGATCACCAAACCAAAGCTTCAAATTGTTAGAATTCAATTACATAATTAGCTTTGAAAAACACTTTGAAAGAAAAACCACTACCAAAAGATCATTTAGGGTCTTTTCGGATAAACAACTTATTTGCAGCTTGTATCATTATAAGCGCTTATGTATAAGGTTGCATAAACTATTTTTATAGAAAAAGATAAAATAATGTTAAATAGTTTTGTATATGCTATAAGTTGTTTTTTTAAGGAATATTGGAGAACTTATGAAAATAAGTTGGAAAAAGCTTATGAAAATTGTCATAAGCTATTTTTACAAGTTCTCCCAAACAGACTTCCAAAACTTATGCCATCAGATAAGCTTAAATATAAGCCAATCCAAACAGGCCCCTAGATATTAACTACTGATTACAAGTCACAACTTATGTCAAACAACTCAAACAGGTTATCAATAGTGGGCACGATAAAATCGAATTTCCAAAAATTTACGGGCTTATTAAATCTTATGAAAATAGACAGAATAAAGTACACATATTTTGTGAAATAATTTGAACAAGGAGGATAAGTTCATCAAGCACAAAATTACAAAGGTAAAAGATAAAACGGATTGACTTTAAGACAAAAGGGTCCATAGCTCAGTGGTAGAGCATTTGACTGCAGATCAAGAGGTCACCGGTTCGAACCCGGTTGGGCCCTTGTATGTTATTTTTTTTCAACTATTTTTAATCTCTGAAAATCATTTGTCCACCAAAAAAAAAATAATAACACGAAAAAATTCCTTTCATATTTTATGCCTAGAAAATTTCTGATGTCAATACATTTGCATAAGTTTTTTTTTTTTTTTAAAGAGTATATCAAACCACATTTAAAATTTATAAGGGTGTTTGTAAGCAATAAAATGTATAATTCACTTTTTAATCATATTGCAGCATTAGGTCTTCAACGAATTACACTTTGCAGCATATTTCAGTAAAAACAGAAAAAGAATTTTGAGAAAAAAAATGGATTACACTAACCATGGTACCAAGAATGAAGAAACACACAGGTCAACCAAATTTTAATTAGTATATATGAATCAGTTCAAAACTCAAACTTTCATTTTCTACACATGAAGCAGCATTCGGTGATAGCCCGTATCAAAGGGACAAAGCAAAAGAATGCCTCATATATTTAGAACTAGATGCATGTAGTTATCTGATTTATCTCACCTTGCCATCAGATCCTGGTGATACAGGAAACGCCGCCTGTGGTTTCTTCAAATCATCGTCAGATGAACATTCAGAACAAACAAAATGGTCCAATTTCTTTGCTTCTTCAATAGTCATGCCCACACAAGCAGGATGGTACCTACAAGAAACCTACAAAATGAAGTGTGTACCTTTCATAAAAGATAGAGGGAAATACATACGCCTAAAAAGCCAAAATAGCATATGACTTCTCAGATATTCCAAAAATTCAATAATCTTTTGCGATGATTTAAGCATTATGCTAAATAACTTCAGCAAGAGTTGATGAAAGCACAACAAAAATAAAGCCTTGCATAATTCAATTTATGACCTATAGATTGGAAAAAATAAACAATTAAGCTCAAAGTCGAGATCTTTTAGGTCAACAAACAGAAGATATAAAGACACCAGCAGTTTCATTTCGACCAATGAAAAACGATCTGAGGTTGATTGTTATTTATAAATTTAGCTCTTGTATTAACGGAAAATCTTTTACATGTTCATGTTCCCTATTTCCAGCATTTATCTAAATTGTTTTTACTTTAACTGAACAAGCAGAAGGCTTTGTCCTAGGCTGGGACAGAGTTTCAATAACAGAGAATGTATTCAAACTATTGAACTTTATCAAACATCTCCCTAGGGCTAAGTCTTTGTTCAATCTATATCGCTCTTCTACGAGCTGGAATATCCACATATATTCATTCATCAAAACAATCAACACATTCAAATGCTAAAATTAGATATTTTGAAAAACTAAAAATCACTCAAAAACTAAACAAACACAGAATACACTGATTTTACCAATCCTTGCACCCTTCACACTGCACCATTAGGTCATCCGGGTTATAAGGCATCTCGCATTTGCAGTATCTACACAAAACACAAAAACCAAATCAGCAAATTATTCAAAAAAAACAAAACTCATCAAATCAAATACTCAAAATTCAATTATGAAAATAAAGAACCAGAAACTAAAACTCACACAGCAACACGGTCAGGAGTGAAAGCACCAGTAGCAGCTTTATACTCAAACCTACAATAGTAATCCTCAGAACCTACATTCTCAAGCTTAGTGTAGTTCTTGAAAGAGTGAACAATGCATTTCCCTTCAATAGTGTGAGCACTTTGAACATCAAAATGGTCAGATAAAAACAGTTCCTTAGCTCCATGAAACTGTCTTCTTCCACCAATAGATTCTTCAGGTCTATAATACCATCTCACACGAACCCTCACATTGTTCCTATTATCTTGCTCGATCTTCTCCACACGTGCCACATAGGGTGGCTTACTCGTGTCAGAAGGACGCATCAAAACACAATCACCAGCTACAACAACAACAATAACAAAACATAAAACCTCAAAAAACACAAAATTTAAAAACCAAAACTTTCTGGAATCTAAACAAAACCCACTTAGTTTTTCACATTTCTCTTCACATCTTTCCATAAAAGAAACGATTTTGAAGATGTTTCCTCAAGTGGGTCGGTTCAAAAACAAAAGGGTTTCAAGGGTTTGCAAATTTATTACCTTTAACAACCTTGTTTGTTCCTCTGATTGTGTATGAGTCCATGTCCTTTTTTCCTGGTCTTGTCTTCGCCATGACTGTGTTTGAATCTCTCTAAGCACTTTTTTCGCAAAAGGGTTGTTGAAATGCTAAGGTTTGAGGTTTGAAAATGGTGAAAAAGGTTGAATTTTTATGAACCCTAAAATTGTGGTTTTGGGTTAAGAAGAAGAACAGAGGAACCCTAAGGTTTCATTCACTCTTTTGAGTGTGAGCGTGACGATTCATTTGCCTCTGAGATTTATTACAGTGAAATTTATATTTATTTATTAATATTTTTATGTTATTTAATTAATGTTATGGTTTGTTTAACGTTAAAAAGTGTTTAGTTTCAATGTTTTAAATTAACTGTATCTAGTTCAGTGTTTAACTGTGGGTGGTAAGAAAGCATTAATTGTAAACTTGGTGTTTACCTACCTATTGCCACTGTCATGCAATTCACATTTTCATCTAAAGACTTTGACTTACCGATTTTATCTTTATTTTATAATAATTTTTTGGGGTAAAAAATGTGTGGTATTGTTTTGTCATGTAGTAATGTCCCTACATGCAAAACGTTATTAGTGGAGAAAAACATAGGGTAGTGTTTTTAGGAGAAAATTGGTTTTAATTTAAAAATTATTACTCAATTAAATAAGAATCAAATACTCTCTCCGTCCAGCTCATTTGAAAAGGTATTTTTCTTAAATATAAGTTTATATACAAATTATTAGGTGCCTTATTTTTTTTCTTCCAAAACATACATCTACTAATTTGTTTTAGAATAACAAAAGTAAATTAAATACACATACAAACAAATGATAATTTATATTTACACACAAAAAAAAACTACACTACTAAGTGTATGTTTGATTTCAATTTTAGAGGGACCATAATTGATTATGGTGGTGTATAATTGATTCTGACATGTTTGGTTGTTGTCCGGTAGAATTGATTCTGCCTTAAGAATTGATTTTAATTGAAGTTAAAATTTGTAACTTTTGATTTTAGAATTGATTTTTACACACGAATTCATAGTTCAACTCATTTTTACATGAAGGTATCCAAACACAATTCACTTTTAACTAAAATCAATTCTATAAAGTCAATTATATCAAAATCAATTCTCTCCACTGCACAACCAAACATACACTAATTTTTCTTAATATATGTGAAATTAATCAAAGAAACTTATAATAAGGGACGAAGGAAGTACATACTAAATTGCAATTATTTCGACATGTCTTTGGTTCGTACTAAACACTATAAATATAGTGATGTTAAATTTTTTAATATAGAGGTTTATCATCCATCATGATTCTATCTACACGAGTGACTAGTCTCTGCAATTGCATGCAAATGATATCCGATTAAAATTATTTTGAAGTGCTAATAATTAGCATAGATTTTCTAACCTGAAGTGATTTTAGATTTTATTTTTATTGTCTTAAACGAATTAACAAAGTTGCGTTCTTTTAATTATTTTAATGTCTTTCTTTTTGTATTTTTAATTGTAAAACATTCATTAATAATGAATGTTATCTAAAAATACATTCTTAACGAAATTAATCAAAGTTCATAAAAAAAAATACATGTATATAACACTAACTACTAAGTAAAACTAAATTTTTTTATCACAACAAAAAAATGGTGTCTTATACGGCAGTCCCTCGTTCTAATAAACTTTGTTTAGTCTCCTAATAAAACTAGCCTACGATTAAATCGTTAGCATCAATAAAAAATTCCTACACAATTTCATTTGCTATCAAGTTTTTTTTCTTCTTTATTTTGATTCTGGAAAACGCTATGTTTCCAAGTTTAATTTGTAAAACAATGGAGCTAAGAATGCTATCTCGAAAAGATAGGATAATTGTCAACTCATTTAGTCCATAAACGGTTTCTTGAAATTGATTAGAGTTGGTAAAAAGTAACACAAATGGATAAACCCAAAATATAACGCGGCAGATTGGATTTGGATAAGTGTCATTTGTATTGAAAATAAAGTATAATGCAGAATAATTATGGTTAATAATTTCATAGTTTATCCCCATAAACATAGTTCAGTTGGCAGAGACATGTACTTATTCATCTTAGCAACTAAGTTACTTAGAGAGCAAAAATTCCATAGTTTAAAATTTTCCTTTTTTACTTCTTAGTTAACTCACAAAATTATTTGATTATCGCCATAAAACTGTAGAGATGTCCCGTTATTTTCCACACTAATACTTAAGCCCATATATATGAGATAAGATCCTAACTTAGGTTTGGAACATTTTGTTCCCCAAAGGCAGTAGCAATGAGAAAATCAGAGCACCTAAAACATGATCAAGAGGTGTTGTATCATGATATATCAACATCTACGTGTGGTTTGGTACCGAATGCCTACACTTCTGTTCAATGTTTGGAGCCAAAGACAAATATTTGGTGCTATGTTTTTTGAGTGCTCGTAAGGATAATGTCATTATGTACATCTTAAGTCTTAACAATATTCTTAGAAGGACGATAGTACTATGCCAGTAGTACCCGACACCCACTCATATATTTTGTTTGAAATGGATTTTATTTTGTGTTCTTGGTAGTGATCAAATCAAAATAGTACCATCACAATTCTAAACATGGTGGTTGTTGGATTTCTGTGTGACATGATCAACCAATAAGGGAGAAATTCGATTCAAAAGGAACTTACATATGAATCGTAACAAGTAACATAGATATCACATTATGTTTATGTCTCCTAGCTTATTAGTCTCTACCTTAGTACATATTGTATATACAAACTTGTATAAATTTGCAACGACTTGGCATCTGTTTTTAATTTGCAATGTTAATGACTAAGTTATGATTCATTTATTTATTTTTTTATATCAATTGAATTTGTTTCGAACATTTGGAGACTAATTATACCGTGCTATTCTTTTTGGCTTTTATTTTTGGGTTAAGATCCTCTCAATTTGACAAAATAAATGGAGTTTGCAATTTGAAGAGAGATCGACACAAAAAATAGATGGTGAGTCCTACTACTAAGTAGGTCCCACCATCATTAATTATTGGAAAATGTTAACGAACGCCTCCGGGGACTCTTTAAGCACTTTAAATAGTAAGTTTTTTTATGAAAAGTTAGGTAATCAATGCATTGAAAATTGTAATAGTTGACTTTTTAAAGGAATAATTGCTAAATTGGGGATGCTTAAAGAGTGCCCCGAGGGCACTCGTTAACAAGACCTTTAATTATTTTTTTATTTTTTTTTGTATTTTTATCTCTCTAAATGGAAAAAAACGGAAATAAACATAAATGAATAGGATATTAACTCTAAGTTTTGTCGTTCCTTATTGTATTTTTTTGTTCGAAAAGTTTTTTTTTTTTATAAATATATATTTTCTTTTGACGATGCAACAATTGAACCTTATAAATTGAAGCTTAGTATCCATAGAATTCCATTGACCTCTTTGAAAGATTCCAATCTGGAAGAAGAATTTATATCTTGGACTTCCGTTGTATTAATTATCATTTCAACGATCAACTTCTCCCATAATGATATCTATGCTACCTAGTATTGTCATAATATCAGTCAATTTCATTCTTTTAACTAATTGAGGAAGAATTTGCAAATTGATAAAACCAGGTGGACGAATTTTCCATCTCCAAGGAAAACCATTCTGATCTCCTATTAGAAAAATTCCTAACTCCCCCTTGGGGGCCTCAACTCTCACATAAAGTTCTTGTTTCGGCAATGAATCGATATTCAAAATCATTCCATTCTGCCTCCTTTTCTCTATCAAAGGAGCGAATTTCTAAATTTTCATAGGGCCCACCTGAAATTCCTTCCAAAGCCTGTTGAATAATTTTAATGGATTCCATCATTTCACCAATTCGAACTAAATAACGAGCTAATGAATCTCCTTCTTTTTGCCATTGAACTTCCCAATCCAATTCCTCGTAACACTCATAATTATCGACTTTACGTAGATCCCATTGTATTCCGGAAGCCTGTAGCATTGGTCCTGATAACCCCCAATTTAGAACTTCCTCTCTGCCAACAACCCTTACGCCTTCAACTCGTTCTAAAAAAATTGGATTTCGCGTAATAAGTTTTTGATATTCAATAACCCCTGTTAAAAAATAATTGCAGAAATCAAAACATTTATCTATCCAACCATAGGGTAGATCAACCGCTACTCCTCCAATACGAAAATAATTATGCATCATTCTCATACCTGTCGCAGCTTCAAATAGATCATATATTAATTCTCTTTCTCTAAAAATATAGAAAAAGGGGGTTTGTGCATCAATATCTGCCATAAAAGGTCCCAACCACAATAGATGAGAAGCTATACGACTTAATTCCAACATAATTACTCGTATATAGCTGGCTCTTTTAGGTACTTGAATATTTCCCAATTGTTCTGGTCCATTTACGGTTATTGCTTCAGTGAATCGTGGAGAACCCTTTCATAATATCTGCAGCACTTGTATGCTTTTAGCCGGAATTATGAATGACATTGCAAAATGAATTTGTTTCTATTTTAACCTACATATTGTTAAGATGAATTCCTTTTATGGTCATTCATACAAGTAAAAACAAATTAAAAAAGAGTAGTGTTAGTAATCATTGGAGTAGCTGTAGTATAAGTAAGAAAATATACACATATAAACGCAATAAAAAAAAATGGACCCTTTATATATTATTTTTTTTGAAACAACAAATTTTATTAAACAACCTGATCCCTGCTCAAGACGAACAGAGATCGGTGAAACTGAGCATACAAACAAAAGGCACCGTATATAGGCGGAACACCCGAAATAAACATCCTAAAAAACACCCTTGAGGACAACACCCGCCTAAATTCACGCCTCCATCTAAAAACAAACTCTTTCACGGAAACAACCATTGTAAAAACGATATCCCACACTGCTCATCGTCACTACTCACTTCCAAACAAAAAACTCCCCTCAAAACTGAACTCCCAACCTGAACACCAAAGTTGAGCCACCCCCGAAAAAACTCTAATCCAAAAGATCATTCAGCTTCCACCACCGTATATGGACCCTTTATATATTGTTTTAGATTATTCAAAATTATTTACTTATAAGGACACACTAAAAAATGTTGCATAAAGTTAGTCATTGATCATAGAGTTGTAATTTTGAAAAAATAATTAAAAAAAGTTTTATAAATGTAGTACGAAAATGACATTTTTCAAAATAATTGAAGCTTGGTTTTTGTTTCTTTTATCGCCAAGAGCATCTTCAATTAGGTTTCTTTACTTAATAAGAACCACTCCAAATGGATACATATTAGTTAATAGACAATAATATAAAAATTCTCTCACTCATGAGCAACCAACGAGTCCCGTGTTCAAGCTAGAGAGAGTTAAAACACAAACCCTTAGATCAAACCTTAATGTTTACAACTCCATCCACTCCCCTTGTGCGTTTTTGTGTGTCTTCTCCTGTGGACTATCCTCTCCATCTTCTCTCTCCGACAAAGCTAGTTCTTTCACCATTCACACACATATTCTTTTTTGAAAATTCATAGACATATTTAACCTACCAAAATTTTCACACAATTTCTTCAATCAAATAAATAAAAAGGTCTGATTTCAATCTTTCTGCACAATTGCATCTCAGCTTTTGGATATAGAACGTTGGAAAACTTGACCCCTTTAAGTTCCAATTCCAATTAATTTTCACACAATTTCATCACTCAAATATATAAAAAGGTTTGATTTCACTATTACTGCAAATTCCAATTAAATTGACTGCGCATGTAAGCTGAAAGGATGATTGTAGCGTTTGTGATGAAAAAGTTCATGTGCAGCGTAGCTTTAAAATTTGAACTCAATCAGAGCTGTTGATTTTAATCTAACAGACATTAATTGCTCCTCTCATCCCTCACTATAACTAATGACTTTGTGCTGGAAGAGGGATGAAGGCGCTTAGCCACTTAACTAGAAGAGAAGACAATCACGTGTGTGCAGCATTGCATGTATCACAAATAAATATCAACTTTTCGATTTGATCTAGGGGTTGTGATTTAACCCTCTCATTTGATTTCATTTGATACATCCTATATATATATATATATATATATATATATATATATATATATATATATATATATATATATATATATATTTTTTTATATTTTTATTTTATATTA
>Ga0228711_1007953_pt1 | contig 15116 bp, 5 predicted proteins | sample MedpolnodulmetaG_2_FD_177996 | JGI IMG/M metagenome (GOLD analysis project Ga0228711, IMG submission 177996) | Root nodule microbial communities from Medicago polymorpha collected in Santa Monica, California, United States - brown nodules | ecosystem: Host-associated > Plants > Roots > Nodule...
TAGTTTAATTTTAAAAAAAAAAAAAAAAAAAACTTCTGTACTACTGTAAGCATGTTATTCCCTGTAGTTTCAACTTTTTTATTAATTTCCTAAAAAAAATTAAATAATTAAATTCCTCTAATGCTAACAATGTTCATAGAAACAATTCACACAAAACACCCAAGGTAAGTGTAGTTGGTAATAATTCATTCAGCTCATATCTCAAGAGGTTTTTGGGTTTGAATCTATTGCAAATATGATTATATTAGTAGTTGACATGTATAGGCATGGCAATGGAGACATCCATTTTTTGGTATTTAAATGAGTCTTACATGTATACATCATTCATTTATAATTTTTAACCATAGTACCTAATAAACACTCAATTTCTCGAACCTAACATTTCATACAAATCTCTTAAATGAGACTCACTAATTAATTATCAATAACTTTATATATTGCATTTCAATTTTTTAATATTAAAACACTGAAATGTATTACAAATCTCTTAAAACAATGTTCATAGAAACAATTCACACAAAACACCGAAGGTAAGTGTAGTTGGTAATAATTCATTCAGCTCATATCTCAAGAGGTTTTTGGGTTTGAATCTATTGCAAATATGATTATATTAGTAGTTGACATGTATAGGCATCGCAATGGAGACATCCATTTTTTGGTATTTAAATGAGTCTTACATGTATACATCATTTATTTATAATTCCACTTAAGATTGAAGGTCTTAAGTGAGACCTTGGGTCTTATAAGACCTAAAAAAAATCTCATAAATACAGGTACCTAATAGATCCTAACTCTTTAAAATTTGAGTCCTCCTTGTTGGAATGGTATAAGTATATTTATAAATGATATTTGAATATTGGAACTTTTCTTGTCCATGGTGAACCATGAAGACTCAATTCTATTAAATTATTTTGATTTAAGGATATTTTAAATGTAGATTGGGCAACAAAACTCTCAAACTAGGTAAGATTACTGGTCAAACTTTCCTTCAAGAATATCAAATATGTTGTACTAGTGTTACGGTGACCAAGGTAAGGAGCATTCAGCTCTACAGACGTGGACCTCCAACTCATAGGGGCTTCAAAATTGTTAAAGTTACTTTTCTCACGGGAGAAATTGCTAAAAAATGGGTCCAACAATAGTTAACTACAGTTCGGATTTTTCAACTGTAGTTAACTACCGTTAAACACTTTTTAAAACGGTCTAATAACTTTTTAATTCGTTTATAACCAACTTAAGAAATGATTGAACCACTAAATTATAGTTAACTATACGTGTACCATTCTTTTTAGCAATTTCTTCCGTAACTAAGTAACTTTCCAATTTTTTGTTAATTTGAGGCTCAAACCAAAAACTTCTTATCTCACAAAAGAAAAGATAAATGGACAAGATAATAGACCCAACCTAACTTGCATGCATCCACCAGCAAAAATAAAACACAAATAGACATACAATGAGTTTCTGCTTCGTTATTTACAATTTAAATAGAGAATAACTTTTTTTTTAAAATGTTTCTCTAAAAAAAAACTTTTTTTAAATGTTATAATTTTATTTTTATTAAAGGCTTATTTTTAATATTAAAACATGCCTCCAATTTGATTGGAGCGGTCCATATTAATGTGAGTGGCAAAAAATATTAGTATTGTTTTTAGAAATATTAATTCAATTGAGCGAAAATATCATTTGTGATGATATAATAATTTCATTTCCTCTAACGATAAAAAGTTAGGCTAATGATGCTAAAAACTACTATTAGAATACATTTGATTTGATATTATGGAAAGAAACTTAATTACCAACTACCAGCGATGGAAATTTTGGAAGGTAGAATTCGCTTAATTAACTAATAAATTTAAAAACTTAATAAACTTGATTAATATTCTTGTTCCTCTTCCTCATCCACAATATATGCCCAAATCTTGTTGGAGAGACTAACTAAGCATTGTTCTTGAAAAGTTTGAGCGGATTGGGATATCACAATCTGTTTTGATATTTCTATTGGTAATTTTTCATAGAAGTTTGATTTTGAAGTCTTTAGAACCTAATTGATGGGTTTTGGGTTAATGACCCAGTAAATTGGTTTTAGATGGATGACCAAATGAGCTTGAGAAAGAGCAACGCCAACATTACCCCATGTTACTCCTAAATTTTACTACATAATCCAACATCAAACAAAAAAAGTAGAATTAGTCTTTAATAAAAGAAGCTCTTTATTTATACACACAAAACTAATGATCTAACAGTAGATGACTTTAGATCATAGTCTTCTTTAGCTTGCTTTAATGCATCTATTGGTGATATTTCATTGGATATTTGATTTTGAAATCTTTGGGAAGGTGACCCAATTGATGGGTTTTAGGTTAATGACCAAACTAAACTTGATGAAGAATCTATAAATGCAAATCTTATTAAAAATCTTACACTGTTTTATTAAATTATAAGGGAAATGTTAACCGGTGCTTTTGAAATATTGATTAAATAATTATAAAATGAAATGTTTTTTCAAAAATTATGTATTTTACTTTTTGAAACTTAAAAAAAAAATATTATTTTTAATACTGATTTTGTTTTCTCTTTCCATTTTTAATTGTTTAACTAGTGTGAGAGCACCGGTTAACATCACCTTTCAAATAAATATCTCCAAACTCTAGTTTGTGAATTGTACAAAGTAAAAGTAACGTGGTTCAGAAGTCTATGAAGTTCCAAGACATCTCTTTGTTGGAAGTACAAACATTGGGATCTGAATATCCATCCTCAAAGTCAGTGCAAATGCAAGGGATAATTCTCTTGCAGTGTTGGCTGTATCTTTGGCTGGCTAGGCCACCGCTTGCACATTTGGACTTTATATTACCCCCAAATTTCTCTCCTACCGCATATTCGTACTACCTCTCTCTTAGCTGGGTCATATACAAATATTTGAGGTTCACAAATGGACAAAGAATAAATCTAATAAAATATTACTTCCTTAATATACAACAGTTGGCCCTATTACGCATAACAATGCATAATTTTGAGTTTAAATATTTTGAATAATATATTAGAAAAAAATGATGAAAATTTGATATTTTGAAAATACTCATCGAGACGAATCTAACGACATCTTATATGATATTATTTATCTTTGTATATTAGTAGAAAAATATGGTCAAAGTAAGTTATGTCAAAATTGCACATTTTCAAATGCGTCATCTATTGCGGGAGGGTACATAATTAAAAGTTATGACAGGGTATAATTGAAAATTCTAAAGACATGTCCTGCATTTAGTCTGAAAAGAACCTTCTCTTTGTCGGTATTTACCTACCTGCCCAAACTTTTTCTTAAACAAATAATTGATGGGAGACGTACTTGATAATTGATACTATTATATAAACAAGAACATGGACGACTAATATATGAATTGTATACTTTTCTTGCACCAAAAACCACATGTTTCAAAGTTCGGACACTACTATATGTGAAACAGCATGGGAACAAGTTGAATATATCCGTTCCTAAAAGTGATATAAAGTTGACTAATATTTATATAGGTAGAGATGGTTACATTTGCTTTTTATACTTTGAACTTTTAACGGAGAAATATAGAGTTGCTTCTTAATTATTTTTAGGAAATGCTAACTTGTGTCCTAAGGGCACAAGTTAATGAATCAAATATAAAAATAGTTTATTAGAATGTGTGTATTATATTTAATTTTAATTTTTTAATGAATTGAATGCACAAAATTTTAGAGAATATTTCTTCTTTTGAGTTTGTTAACATGTGCCCTTAGAGCATAAGTTAACACTACCCTTATTTTTTTTTACAAGAGTTGCTTCTTAATTAATTAGATGAAAAGGAGAAATGATCGGTAGAAATACTACTACTGGTTAATCACACTGAAGTTGCTTAAATTATACGAAAAGGCATCATCACTACTACTCAATAAAAATTATTACTTCCCATCCTTTTAAATTTTATACATACCAATTTTTTTTAAGGAATACATACAAAAAAACTAATAAATTAAATTAGGGATGGTTAATTTTAACAAAGCAATAATTATACATATATCTCGATCTTTGAAAATGACTAATAAAAATAATGAAGAAGACCTAAGATAAATCTTTTGTTTTTGTGTTAATATTTTTTTTTAGACGTCAAATAGTTCATCAAAATTGATATTAAGGAGGATGGAACGTGTAACTACTTTGAAAGGAGATACTTCAAAGTCCTAAATACGAAGATAAGAAATATTGTTGGTTTGAACATGTAACCAAAATATTAATTGTCTTTGCAACTTTTACTATTTGAGCTGTTTTTTGACGACAACATGCAACATTAATTAGTAAACTAAAGGCTTCATCTGGCATGTAAATGTGTACGTCAATTGGAGACAGAGTGAGAGCAGGTAGAGTATCCACAAATGAAAGTGTCACAAAAGATTGGTATTTTTAAACATCTTTTGAATCAAATTTCTTTGTGAAATCAAGACAAGAGATTTTGGCTTGTATCTTTCAATCGAAGAAAGTACCTTCTTCTTTTCCTCTCTCTCTTTTCTTCTCGATTTTTTTTTACTAAACCAAATAAGGTAGGAAAGAGGAAAAAAACTATACAATCAATTTGGTCTCTTTTCTACTTCGGCTTATTTTTCTTCATTGAGTTACACTTAAATATTGATCAAACCAAAGGAGTTATATTTAGGCCCTCAACACGGTTAAACTACAGTTTGACGGGAACCAATGAATATCACCAAAACCATAGCCACTGTAATTAGGCACTTAATAACACTAAACTATATTTTAGGCCTTAGTCCAGGGTTTGGTGTTGCCAACACCTAGTGGAGTGGAGTAACAGTATTATTCTATTTTCAAACCAAGTTAAAATAAACCAAAATATGGTCGGTGTTGCTGAGTTGGGAGCTCTTCTGTCATGTTAAATGGGACCTAGTATAATGTGTCGTTATATATCACGTTCTTTTCCAAATTGGATATCCAAACGTGATTTTTTTCTGAGGAAAAATGTTACTTAGAAATTCATGCACCTAGTGTACATCTTGAGAGTGGAAGAAGTAGAGTTTTTTTTTTTAAAGAGTAAAAGAAATAGAGATGATGGTGTAATAGATTAATCTGTTGGAATAGAAAATGAATTGTTTAAGAAATTTGACATGTTTAAATATCATTGTTTTTAAGAGCAACAAGTGTTAATTTCATTTTTATTTTAAATTATAAATTTTTAAGTCTTCAGTGTTCTAAAGTAATTTTTAATTGAGAAATATAAGCCAAATTAATAAATATACAACTTTTAAGTAAAAATTACCTATTTTGATTTCTAAAACAAATGAAGTTATGTAAAAACACTTATCAACATTTTCCATTTATTTATGAATGTTCTACCCCAATCAACATCTGTGATCTGTGCCTTTTCGTACCTTTGTAAAATTGATTAATTTTACAAAACGTAAAGCAGTCCTTTGTTGACAATGGCAAGCATAAACATTAATGAAATCAATGCTATCATTGAAATGGACGAGTACTATGGAAGATTGCGAGTTTGGGTAGAATACATGCACGGTTGGGGTGGAATTCACGGTTGTCTAGTAATTTTGTGTGGAAGACTTCAATTAAGAATTACCACCATCTACTTACTCATAGTAACAAATTATTACAGGAAAATGTAAATGAGTATATTGTTTAAAGGTCTAAAATAGTACCCTCTTTGTCAAAAAAGAAAGTTACTTTACAGGGAAAAGAAAAGTCTCAAACTTATAAATTGTTTTCCAATATTAATAAAATATTAATGTTTATTTTTCCTATCATATATATTGTGATATGCCTTAAAATCTTATATATTTGATTCAATTGTAGTTTTTCTTTACCACATTGATTGTTAAATTAGAGCTAAACATGTTGTTGTGTTTAAGAGTATTTTAGTTATTGATTGTCATTGATACTTGCTTAACACATCTAAATTTATTGGTGTGACTTGAATCCGAAATTCACAACAATGAATGTCCATCCCGACACAAATAGTGAAGTTTTTCAAGTGAGCAACATAGATATACCAAATTTAATACAGAAAAATGGACCCAAGCTTGATTCAACGAAAGTGAATAGACACAAATAAACCTTAAAACATAATCTCCCTTTTTCGCGAACTTTCTTGGTTGAAAGCAACATTGAGATTTTCTGTTCGAACATGGCACCAATCACATACAAGACAAAAGCTTCACACTATCTACTAGCCCTCAAGCTCTAGTTAAGAAAGCAAAAAATATAAACTTTTCTTTCATTAAAAACAATATTTTTTTGACTTTCATAGAGTTGAACATTGCACTTTTCACCACTTTCTAATACAAAATATCTATATTAGTTTTTTTTAACAAGTGTTTTGGGGTTAATATTTAAAAAAAAAAAGATATATATAAATTAGGAAAAATTTCATAAATTTGAATTCTTGTCGATATTATCGTTTCAAAGAAAATGCTAACAAGTGCCCTTAAGTATTGTTTAAATATCCAAAAATAGTAATTTCTACATTAAAAATTAGGACATTGTTAATCAGTGCCCTCAGCCTCAAGGCAATGATTAAAGAATCTCCAAATAAAAATTTTGTCTTGGAAATATAACATTTTATTTTTAATCAAGCAATACAATGATTACTTAACTTTTTCATGAAAATTTACTTGTTTTGGATGCTTAACAAATACCCTTGAGAGACTGGTTAGCATTCTCCTAAAAATTATGTAGTTACGACTTTTATAAATTTTGAACTTGTATTTTCATGACAAAATTTCTTCATAAATTTTTTAAGCAATTCGCAAGACCCTTCTTTCAAATTCGGTACTAATGGCCTATTTTCATCTAACACTGGTTAACTCCCACATGTAGTCGTCCTAATTAATGACTCTACTGAAATATTGAACCACCCCCAATCATCAAGTGGCAATTCTAAAACACGCTATCCAATAGACATTGGAGCTTGCAACTATAACCTGCACACCCGACACGTGTTCCTCACATCCATACTTGCTTAATTTATCCATTATCCAAGGTGAAAAAACAGGGTACATATCAAATGATATCATAGTGCAGGAGCTAATGTAGTAATGAGTAATGATGGAATTAACAATAATCTCATTTTACTTTTATACTTTAGCTGAATTTGATATGAAAATGACATCACATTTTAACTAAGCTGGAGTAATAAAAAGAAAGAAGATAGGATATGAAATAAAAAATACATATATTTGACTGTCCAAAAAACTTTTACATGTCATACAAATTAGCCTCAACCAGCTAACATATTCATGCTAATAATATATATAATATTTTTCAAACACATCATCATCACTATTATTTCTAAATAAACTATAACACCTTGAAAGCGATAAACTTCCAACCCATCTCCCACCTTCTAAATTTTCCTAACAAAAACCACTCTCTAGCTACCATTTTTCACTCCTCTCTCAAATACTTGAAACCTCATTTTCTCCAAATTCCACTAAACAACAACCTTAACCTCAAAACCATGTCGGTAAAAGAGTGCAACCACCACAAAGGAAAGAAACACAAACGTTTCAGAAAAATCTTCTGGGGAATCATCATCTTCCTCTTCATCGTCCTAGTAACAATCCTAATCATCTGGGCTGTCTTAAAACCTTCTAAACCTTCTTTCATTCTCCAAGATGTCACTGTTTACGCTTTCAACGCCACAGTTCCAAATTTCTTAACCTCAAATTTCCAAGTTACAGTTTCATCACGTAATCCCAACGATAAGATCGGTATCTACTACGATCGTCTTGATTCTTACGTCACTTACCGGAGCCAACAAATTACTTACAGAACCGCCATACCTCCGTCGTATCAAGGTCACAAAGAGGTTGATGTTTGGTCGCCGTTTGTTTACGGAACAAACGTTCCGGTAGCTCCATATAACTCTGTTGCTCTTAGCCAAGACCAGGATAACGGTAACGTTCTTGTTGTCGTTAAATTTGACGGTAGGGTTAGGTGGAAGGTTGGTGCTTTTATTTCTGGTCATTACCATATTTTTGTTCGTTGTCCTGCTTTTATCACGTTTGGTCCAAGAAGTAACGGTATTAGCGTCGGTGATAGCGGCGCTGTTAAGTATCAGATTGTTCAACGATGCACTGTCAGTGTTTGATAGTCAACGGTGTTGAGTATATTATTGTGTTTCACTCCTTCCTCTGTTCTTCTCTGCTTCTGGTATATTACTCTGTTTAGTAATGTTTCATTTTACACGTATTCTTATTTTCTACCACGATATTTGAATTGTACATTTTGTTGTTATTGTTGTTGTTATTATTATAGAATAAAAATTCACTTGGAGCTATATGTGAAAAATTGATGGAGGAGATAGAGATGTGTAGAAAAAAATATTGTAATATGTATTGTAAGTTTGTAACACTGCCATTTGAGCTGAATCAATACATTAATAAAATAATTTTTTGTGTCAATTTGGATAGAAGATGTGTGTTGTTTTGCTTTATTCTTTTCTTATGAATATTCATGAATATAATGGATGATTCGTTTATTATTACTTTGGCTATGAATAATCTCTCCTTTTGGTTACTTTTTATTGGTTATGCTTACTTATGCATGTGTATATCCTTGTCTATATTCTTGGCCACATGTATATTATTGGATCAATAATAAAGAGTGTAGTATATAATTAATTTTCAAATTGAAGGTCTTTCTTTTTTAATAGAAAGTTCAATGTATATTGTTTGACCACTTCTTTTCTCATTTTTAAAAATGAAACTAAACCAATTATACATTTTAGTGTGTCATTGAAATGGACTAAATTGGTTCTTCCGTAGAATGACATATTTGTAGAACAGCGGAAGGGTTGGTATCTAAATATGTATTTCATAATCAACATGTATTTATGGCATATTTAGAGAAACTTATTACTTATGGAAAAATATTTTATTTTTGTTGTTAAAAATATGATTTCCCTAAAGGAAGCTAATTAACATACGCACTTAGAAATTAAGGTCAATGATTGAAGGATTGTTTATATTCATTCCACATGGTATAGTGGTGGTGGTCCTTTTCACGCCCTCACCTACCGTGCCTAAAGAAAGGGGTTTTGCTTATGTCAAATTGATGCACCTAATTATTTATGTTCAACTATTATATATTATATTCTATAATCAAATATAGAATAGATGGTAAATTTACATCTCTTATGATTTTGAGTTTGAATCCAGTTCTAAAATGTATCGTTAAATTAACTGTATCATCTAGTATGATATCAATGATGATTATTCTCTACTATTTCACATAGAGATACCTAATTCTTAAAAAAAAAAAAATCTATGATCAAGTTAGAGGGTGTGGACAGCCAAACAGAACACATGCATGTTTAGCATCAAGTAGTTTGAAACTCAAACAGATTTGGTATTGTGAGCACCGTCAAGGTTGTGCATATTAAAAGGAACCTTCTTTGATTCGTCAACACTCAAAACCGGCTACCATGTGCATGTGATGTGATGCAACTTTGATAACGACTCACGAAGCTACATTTCATGCTCATCAAAGACTATGAATTTAGCCCATCCATACATTGAAACGTCACCTTTGTATTATTGTATTTTGCTTGCTTCTAACGGAACACAGTCATCGATCACATGCTCTCTATGTTACCATGTTAAATTGACAATAGCCAAATTACTCGGCTATTTTTTTGTTCTCACTATTCTTTTTTGAGTTCACAACTAGTGTCAAAGTATTGCCTTAGAATAATGGTATGTAAAGGAGTCGCAAAATCCGTACAATCATATTTTGACAACTTTTGAAAAGTCGTTGTTCTTTTCTCTTTTATTGATAAAAAACAATAGACAAAAATGAATAGAAGTGTATGAACGCAATGACGGTATGAGAGAGAAAGAGAGAGTTGTTCAAAAGTTGACAAAAAATAATTGTAGTGCTAGTATTTATGATTCAAAGACATGACCCAAAAAGTCATATTCAATACGTTAAGAATGAGAAAAATATGTATTACTTGCCAATAATATTGGTGGTTCGTCCATTTAGTTGGCAGTGTTGTGTTGTGATTGAAATGCATGACTCCAACAATCATGTTTAATTCATGAGAATTGGAAGAAATCAATTTTGTATGATTTATCTAATTTTCAATTTTTTTTAATTCAAACTTAATAATATATTAATTGTGTTTTTTAATATATTTTCTTTAATTAATAAAATATGCATTCATTATGGTACAATAGGTTTCTAAAATACTTCTTTGTCAATTGATCCAAGCTAGTTGTGAATCAATTCACAACAACTTTAAATATTGTAATGACTAGTTTCATAGCAAAATTTAATTTGTTTAATTTTTAAGTCATTTAATATCAGAAAAATATAAATAAAATTTATTGGGACTAAGACTTAGTCAGTTTACCCAATAACGTTTATATGAGATGACACGTGTCTTTTCTAGTTTAACGAAGGTCCCGAGTCAAATCCAACTTTGGGCATGCAGCAACGTTAAAACTCTTAGAGAGAGTTTGTCACCCATTTGGGTCCCACGAGGCTCAAGGGATTAGTCTCTGCAATTGCACGAGGATGATACATGATTTATGCCAAAAAAAACTTGACCAGTTTTAAGATATATAGTTTTTGTGTTATTTTGTGTTCGTGACATTTCATAGATTTATTTGTTCTTTCTCTATTTTAATTGGATTTTTTATGCTCCAAGAACCTCCAAGTCACTCAACGTGTTCAACCTCCACAACAAAGTCAAAATATGGAACAAAATCCTCCAGGCTACAATCACCCCGAGCTCAAAGACAACTCTGCTAACTATATCAATTGGGACCAAAAGTTCATAATGTACCATCTGGACAAGAATGATAACATAACCCTACCTTTGATCTTGTTTAGATATATCAAGGATTGCATTATGACTCAAGGGATGGGAAGAAGCCCAAGGGGTGGATTCCTTTTGAAAGTGTGATTCTTGAGCTAATTTATCAAGGGCAAGTTATTCCTTTGCTGAAGAACTTGAACATGGTTGAGGATCTGGAAGTTGTCACTCAGGCATCCTTCAATGCAAATGACTTGGTTGTTATGAAGTTGTTCCCCAATGACAACATGGTTAAACCCAAAATAGCATCTAGAGCTACCCCCAAAGCATTTTGATCAGATCAAGGACTTCCTAATAATCACTAAGCATGATCATTTTGAGGTCATTAGTCATAACAGCTTATGTTGCTCTAGCTAAGGCGCATGAAAGGAAAATTCCAATAGAACTTCCATACGTCCCTCCAGACATCTACAAAAGGAAGCCCAAAACCAAAAGAAAGAAGTAGGTTGTGATCCTCTAACGAAGATAATTCTAATGATGAGCCCCTCATAAAAAGGAAAAGGAAAGAGAAGACTCACTCTAATGAAGAATCCATAGACGATAAAGAGCCTTTCATCAAAATGTATAGCAAAGGGAAAGGTAAGTCTCCTTCTTCATCTAATCCTAAGATTATTCATGAGATTTTCTCTCTTCCTTCCCCCTCTCAACCCTTTTCACCCATACTATCTCCTCCACATTCTTTTACTATTCCACCCTCTCCTCCACAAGAACAGAGCCATTTTTCACAAAACAATAACCACAACCTTTTGCCTCTATATCTACATCAACCTTAATTCCCTCAACCGTTGTTCTTTCTATCTCTTCTGCTAATGAAAATCAATTATAAAAATATATGAAAGATTCAGTAGCTATGAAGAAATAACAGCAACCCAGTGAAGCCAACTCCTCCATCTCTGAACCTTTACCCTGCGAACCTTCTCCTTCTGAACCCCGTGACTCTCATTGGTATTACCCTCTGACTCTCATTTGTTTTTATACCATTAATCTTAATAGTTAATCCCAAATCAAAAATATGAGGCCTTGTACCTAATTTGGTTAGGCTAAGAGATTAAAAAAAATTAAAAGTCAAGAGTTTGAATTATGGCAAATAAGAAAATATATACTAACATAACAATTTGTTTGGTACAATACTAACATAACAATTAACATTTTAAAATTTGTCATTTTTAAAAGAAAAACCAACGAAAAACAGAAAAAGTCTCCTTCTTTTTAGAAGAAGCAATTTAGCTCTCATAAAAAAAAAACGGGTTAATAGGTCTTTACCCCCCTGTAATATAGATCACTTTTGGTTTTCCCCCCTGTAATTTTTTTTGGTCAGATTTCGTCCTTGTAAAAAAAAATTGTTTTAGAATACCTCCCTAGGCCTGCTGACTATGCATTTTTGTTGATGTGGCATGCTGCGTCACATTTTTCTGACGATGTGACGTGCTGACTGTATAATTTTTTATTAGGTACACGTGGCATTTGTGATTTTTTTTAAAATAAAAATAAAAAAATTCTTTAAAAATGAAAAAAAATCTTAAAAAATTAAAGAAATTCTGGAAATTTTTTGAAAAAATACCAAACAAATTTAAAAAATCTGGAAAAATTAATTAAATTAAAAAATGATTAAAAAAATGAAAAATTTCTGGAAATATTTAAAAAAATCTGGAATAGATTAATATATATCAAAATTTTCTAAAAATTAATATATTTAGAAAAAAAAAATCAAATTTCAAGTTTTTTTTCAATATCGGTAAAAGAAAAAAATTCTGGAAAATGGAAAAAAGTCATATTTTTTTTCAAAAGTAAGATGTTTTATTTTAATCTTTTCCATAATTTTTTTTCGAAAATTTAGTTTTTTTAAATATGATTAATCTTTTTAATTTTTTAAATATGATATTCTGGAATAAAAATTTCATAAATTTCAATATATATATTAATCTTTTCCACAATTTTTTTAAATATTTCCAGATTTATTGTTAATTTTTCCAGATTTTTTTTCAATATTTTTCATTTTACCAGATTCTTTTAATCATTTTTAATTTTTATTAATTTTTTGGTATTTTTTAATTTTATTAATTTTTCTAGAAATTTTTAAGTTTTTTTAAAATTTTTTAAGAATTTTTATAATTTTTATTTTAAAAAAATCACAAATGCCACGTGTACCTAATAAAAAAATATAAAAAATTGTACAGTCAGCGCGCCATGTCATCATAAAAAGGTGATACAGCATGCCACATAAGCAAAAATGCACAGTCAACTGGTCTAGGGGGTATTCTAAAACAAAATATTTTTACAAGGATGAAATCTAACAAAAACATTTTACAGAGGGAAAACCAAAAGTGACATATATTACAGGGGTAAAAGCTTATTAACCCATAAAATAAAAATAATTTGGTAAAATATATATCTATATATATAACTAAAATGAATGGCAATCAAAATATAACTAAACAACATGCTACCAATCAAAATAATGGCATACAGTTTTCTATCATTTAGAATTCAAGTGTGAAATATCATTCTATTTGTGTTTGTCGTGGGTTTGTCACTTAATAGATTTTTAACCCGTTTGAATTGAGTTATTTTTTACTTTATGCATTTTAAGTAAATAAATAAGTTTTTATGTATTATTTATAAGTTTATTAAGATAGTTTATAGAAAAATAGTGTACGAAGATACAAATTTTGTTAATAAAAAATTAAAAATTTCTGTAAAAATTTATTCATATACATAAATTATTTTTTTATAAGTTCAAAAATAAGTCATCTAAACAAACACACTCTAATGTATGTTTTTTCCTTTTAACCGCTGAAAACGAACATGCTCTAATGTTTGTTTTTTCATTTTAACTGCTGATTATGTTTTTGAATTTTGACTCTTGGTAAATTCTACATGTGCACACTTTGTACTAGCTATGATATAACTGTTGGTAATGTGTATGTATTTGCCTTCTTAAAAGAGAGTATGAATGGTAGAATAGTCCTATATACCAAAAATGAATTATATAAAAGATAAATAATAATTATTATTATTGGGGAAAAGACAGGCACTAACGTGTTCGTCTTTCCATTCTTTTTTATTGAGTTAACGTTTGAAAATTACGAACGATGTTTCTTAATGAAATTTTGATTTTGATTAAAACTAAAATTATAAATATTTGTTGTTTTCAAATTATAGCAAACCAAACTAACCATGATTATCTATTTCAACGACACCAACAATATAACAAAAAATATAATCTAAATTCTTATTTTCTTTAATGACACCATCAACAATCTTTATTATAGAAAAAATTATTTAAGGGTATAATTGAGATAATGAAAACGTAAATATTGATATATTGCAGGTATTTGACGAGTCTTTGGCTAGGGGCAGAAGTAATCAAGTGTGGCACAAGTACGTTCCTTCCAAGGTTTCTGTTTTTGCTTGGCGACTACTTCGAGATCGTTTGCCTACAAAGGCTAACTTGGCGCGTCGGCGAGTGTTACAACCTGACGACATCACGTGCGCGGCTGGTTGCGGTTTGTCTGAAACGGTGTATCATCTATTTCTTGCTTGCGACACCTATGGTACCATTTGGCTTGGCATTTCTCATGTGTCTGCCGGTGAGATGGAAGAACATTTTATTCAGTTTACTTATATGGCAGGTATGCCTAGATCTTCACATCCTTTCTTCAATGTAATATGGCTTGCTTGTGTGTAGGTAATCTGGAAAGAGAGGAATGACCGTATTTTCAACAATGTGGCTTCCGATCTTGTTGCTCTCATTGATAAAATTAAGCTTAATTCATATTTTTGGTTGAAATCTAATAACGCTATGTTTGCTTTTAGCTACCATTAATGGTGGCGCTACCCACTCCTTTGTATGAATGTTACTATGTAATTTATTGTTCTTCTAGGTGCCGGTGTCATTGTTGTAGGCACCCGCTCTGTCCTAACTTTGTAATTTTTGAGGAGTTCACTTTCAGCGCGCCTTGTGCAGGGTGAATCGCCTTTGGTTTTATTAATATATCTCATTTTGACTTGTTCAAAAAAAAAGTAAGTATTGATATACTCATCTAATTTGTTACACTTTTTAAATGATAAAGGGGAAAAAACTAGACATATATACTCATGTCGTGTTTATGCCACTTTTATTTTAATATTTAATTACTCTTATCTATTTGTTATATTATATGTATTATTTGTATTGAAAGTTGAGAGTAATTTTAGAAAAAGAAAAAACCACCCCAAAAGAATCAAATATGCTATTATATATATATA
>Ga0228711_1007958_pt1 | contig 15110 bp, 3 predicted proteins | sample MedpolnodulmetaG_2_FD_177996 | JGI IMG/M metagenome (GOLD analysis project Ga0228711, IMG submission 177996) | Root nodule microbial communities from Medicago polymorpha collected in Santa Monica, California, United States - brown nodules | ecosystem: Host-associated > Plants > Roots > Nodule...
AGTTTTAATTTTTATTTTTAATTAGTCATTTTTCTTCTTTTACTTTAATCACTTTTATTTTAGTTTTTACTAATTGTCCAAAATGTCCAAAAAATAATAGTGTCAATGTCTAATAGGTCACAAAAAAATATGTCCAAGGTTCAAAAATATTTCAAGTCAAGTGTCAACTTTGACATTCCTTTTTCAAAATTCACCATAATTGTCCATCAAAAACCATTAAACCATTTTTCCATTTTCATCAACCTCCTCACCTATAAATAGAGCCCTCATTCCTCACAATTTCACACACCAAAAGTTCTCTTGAGTTGTCAAAGAACTTTTCTCTCTTCTCCCTCATTTAACTTGTGTTGACGAGCTATTCTTCTCCCTCTTTTTCTGTCCCTTCAGAATTTTGCCCCTTCGGTAATAAGGTCCCTTCAGAAATTTTGTCCCTTCGGTAATTTTTTTCCTTCGGTTGTCCCTTTCTTTTATTTTATTTTATATATTAAAAAAATGCAAAAATATTAGGTTAGAAAAGGGTTTCCGTGGTGATCCAACGTCACTACGGAAATTCCCCGCGCTTTTCTTTTCTTGTCACGTTAATTTTATTTTTATGTTTTAATTAATATTCAAAAAACAACAAAAACATTCAAATAACAAAAATCACAAAAAAAAATCATTTTCATAATAAACCTTGATTCAAAATCAAGTGACCGTTCTTTTTATTTTTTCTTAATCAAATCCTAAATCAACTTAATCATATTTCGAGTCTATTTTCTTTTAAATTAAAAAACACAAACAAGCTTACTTGCCATTTGGCTTTTCATTTTAAAACCTTTTTTTAAAAACTAATAAAAAACACAAAAACAAATCAAACATCAATTTCTACCCCGATTTACGAGGTTTTGATCCCTCACGGGTACGTAGGCAAATGACCTAGTCCTTCCAAATCAATAAAAAATGTAGATAAATAGGTCTCTTCTCCTTTATCACTTTTAATTCCTTCTTTTAAACAAAAAAAGCAAGCAAGTTATAGCACAAAAGTTAAATAAAATCAAGAGGTTCCCGTAGAGTACTACGAACATAAAGGGTGCTAACACCTTCCCTTTATGTAACTAACCCCTGAACCCAAAATCTTTTCAAAGGGGTAGTTTGAACTTTTTTCCCTTTTTCTTACAAAAATCAAATGTTCGGTCGGGAAATAATTAGTGAGTCAAACGCTAATCAAATAGCCTTGACCTCCGAAAAATGACGCGACAGTATTTAATGTTGATTTTTCATATTTCAAGATAATTGGTAGTATCAATAAGGAGTATAGTTGTAAAAATATTAATAAATGCATCTAAAATTTTGTAGATGATTTTACATATAGAGACAAATATTTTTTAGAGAAGGCTAACGTGTACCCCAAAGGCATTGGTTAAACATCCAAAACAAGTAAGTTTTTTTTGAAAAAAGTTGTGCAATCATTATTGAATCAAAAGTAACATGTTATATTTTCAAGATAAAATTTCTATTTATAGATTTTTTAACCATTGCTCTGAAGATACTGGTTAGCAAGATCCATTTTTTTTTTTGTAAATATTCTTATAATTAAGGAGAAAGAGTATAATTTTAACCAATTTAAATTTGATGGTCCAAAATATCCCGAATATATTGAGTTATGTCTTCCAAAATATCTACTCGATTATCGTGAAATACTAGTTTTTCAAGGATTAGGTTGCAATGTTTTTTTTTTTTTAAGGAACTAGGTTGCAATGTTTTCATTAGACCGTTAGTATTTTTCATTTTCAATATTGTACAACCGCAAACAATGACGGGAAAGAATTTAGGAGGTTCTAAGGAGGACAATTATGGTGTTTTATTTAAATATTTTTAAAATACAATTATTATTATTTTTTATTTTAAAATACAACATCATCATTTTATATGGTGTTATGAAATTCATTCACCCCGTAAATTTTGACAATATCTAGAAGCAAGTATACAATATTTAAATGGTTTGAATTTTTATTTTGTCATTAGGGTGGCGACTGTCCCTTATCTTCTCTATTTAGTTTTGTCCATCTGATTTTTTTTTTTTTTTTTTTACAACTTTTTGGTTCCTAAAGAAAAGTGAATCTAATAATTCAAAGTCGGTTGAAGGTAAATAAAGTATGATAAAAATATGTTTTAAACATAAATTAAACTCGAGCTTTTTTTTTGGACGATTTATTTTTTAGTGAAATTCCTCTTCACAATTTTAGTTCAAACTAATTTTGCTATGACGTCCAATAAAATTTGACCATTTGACATTATTTTAAAAAGAGGCTAGGAAATGAGTTCATATTGGATGAGGATTAAATTTATTTTATACGGTCAGCGCATATCTATCAAATTGAGGAAGAAAATAGTTTGAGTTATCAAGAAAAGAAAGAACGTAATTGAAGCATATCTTAGTCTCATGAATCTCATACTTTAAACTTACACTTGTATTATTTTGCACTGCTTAGATCCCCCTAGGTGCTAAAATGCTTGCTTTCCTCGATGATACTTTTTTACTTAGGCGGGTAGAAGACTATATTATTAGATTTAAGTGTAAATGATTAATCTTACATCGACTATTGTTGTGGGCGTTCAAGAGCTTGGTGTGTGGATTACTTTATTGAGAGGGGGACGAATTTCATGTTTACATTTTTTTTTTAAGAAATGTTTTACATGTTGTGTGACTGCTGGTTTTAACTCTTTCATGGAGGTCTCGACGGCAGACTAATAATGTAGCAGATGCTGAAATAATTGGATGGAGACTTTTTTTTTGTCAATAAATATGGGCTCTCAAGTTGGGAAAGTGTGGGGTATGGATTAGGTATTTTCTCTAGCTTATGTGCTAATGACATTTTGAATCAATTTTGGGTTCTGTTTTAATTAGTCTCTATCAGCTTATTCCCTTGATTGTAGGATCAATCAATTTGTTTATTTTATAGAAGAAATGACAAACTTATTAAAACTCAAAAACAACAACGATGTTCTTTTTCTTTTTTAAGCAAACAACAACAACGAGTTATGAGTTGAAATCGAGTTAAGATCTCCGACTTAACAACATCAACATGGTCAATTGAACTATGATTTTACGGACAGATCAAACTCACATTTTATCTTTCTATTTTGAGATTTGATACATTGTAATACTTTTACTTAATAATATTACTTTGTCTAATGTGCAAATATAAAATAGTTTTGCATTATGTACGAGTACTGCAAATATAAAATAGTTTTGCATTATGCACAAGTTCGCTTTTCACTACCAAATCAATAACTATTATCAAATCACATTTGATACAATGGTGAATTAATGAGTCAATGGTGAACACTAAAGTGTGCACCAACAAAACCTCATCCCACTTGTGCATTATATAACTAGTTCATAACATATATGGCTAAATATGTTTTTGGTCACTATAAAATTAAAATCTTTTAAGTTTAGTCCTTACTTAATTTTAAAAGTTCCTTTAGTCTGTAAAAAAAATCCGCACTCAGTATTAGTCCCTACTCAATTCAAATTTGTTTAATTTATGCTTAAATTCTTAGGTTTTTGAACAATTTTTTTGCAGACGTGTAAGAACATTACTAAACCTTTCTTAATGTTCTAAACTAGCCGAAAAAAATCGTTCAAAAATTTAAGAGTTTAAGGATAATTAAAAAACTTTGTTTTAGCAGGTACTAAAATTGTAAGTGATTTTTTTATTTATTTTAGGGACTAAAAAAACTATTAAAATTAAGTAAGGACTAAACTTAAAAGTTACCAAATTTATAGGGATCAAAAATATATTTAACCCTAATATATATTTGCACAATTTATGCTTACATTATTTTATCAGTCAATTTTAGGGAAAGTGTGGGACATGGATTAGGGTTTTTCTCTAGCTTACGTGCTAATGACATTTTGAATCAATTTTGGGTTCTAGTTTGGTGTTTTAGTCTACCCGTTTGTGTCCCTTAATTGTGGGATCCATCATTATTTTCTTCTTTTTCTATAGACAAAAAAAAGTAAGTATCACTGAAACTCATATAAAATAACAATGAGGTCCTTTGAGTTCGAGTTAAGGTCTCCAACCTAATAACGTCAAAATCGTCAATTAAACTAGATCTTATATAACAACATTTTATCTTTTTGCTCCGAGATTCGATACATTGTAATACTTTTATTTAATAATATGACTTTGTTTAATGTGCACTAATAGCATTACAAAACATATTTTACCTTGTAATATGTTTATATGAATAAAAACAATAAAAAATATACGTAAAAAAAACCATAGCATGACGCTCTATTCATGACAAAACCTATTTTACCTTCTTTCAAAAAAACAAAAAAACCTATTTTGCCTTGTAATGTTTATATGAATAAAAACAATAAAAAATATACGTAAAAAAAACCATAGCATGAGGCTCTATTATTTTTGTTATTTGACGATGACGACAACATGCCACTCTGTCCCGAGTAGTGGCATGACAGAGGTACTTTATAATGCTATATCATAGTCTGTACTCTGTACCTTTTTGCCACGTTACTAGAGTAACTCTAACTGTTTGTCACCATGAAAAATAGTCATTTTAACTGTGTTAAGTAGTATTATTTGTCACGTTTTTTTTTCCTTCCGGATACAAGTGACTTTTGTCACGTTACTTCCGTTTACTTGGAGAAAATATTCAATGGTTGAAAATATACGGTGATAAATAAAGATAAGGAGAGGATATATTTCAGATAAATTTGTGGGTAGAAGCACAGTTGAAGAGCTACTATTGGCATATTAGACAAAATTTTCAATGCAGGGTTGGTAGCTAACGATCGTCAATCATCATATCATATACATGCACGTGATACATTATTTATACATCTGACGTAATATAATTTATTCCACTTCAAAATTTAAATTTTTTTTTTTTCTTGTTTTCCACCGAACATAATTAGACATGAATGTGAGTTATTTGAACAATTATATGTGAGATAGTTTTTGAAACATGAAAGAGTAAGTTGTCATAAAAATGTCATAAATATATCATTTCTCTTACACACAAGTGTTTTGATTGGAAGGGTTAACTCAAAGGGAGATCTCATGCAAATTTGAACGGTTTTTTCTACATTCCTCCAAATATGAATTAAGGCAATTTACCAGTGTAAAAGAAAAATCTTATTTTCATCATCTTTATTTTTAAACCAGTTACCATTTTCATCTTAAAAACATCAAAGTTTTTCATTTCCTTTATTCAACATGTGATATGTACCGCCTTCGTTCCATAATATATACTTGTTATTAAGGGTAAATTGCCCTAAGTTCATCAAGAAGTAATGTAGGGCTCACCAAACCTGTTTTTTTTTTTTTTTTTTTTTTTTTTTTTTATATATTTTACAATCAATTTCTATTTTCATCTCAACTCTCAAGACATCAAACTTGTTCATCTCTTTTATTCAATATGTGATGTCCATTTCCTTCGTTCCATAATCGAATTATACTTTTCATTAGTGATAAATTACCCTAATTCATCAAGGGGTAATGTAGGTGTCATCAATTTTAGCATGGGACATAGGGAGTAATTAAAAGTTATCTTAATCAAAATAGTTCAAATTATTAATGAAAATGACCAAATTGAACGTGGGCAGGGACCAAAATGAATGAAAAGAAAAACACATTCATTCTTCTTCTTCACGATCCTTTCCAAACACTGTTCCTCCTTCAATGCCATTAAGACATAGCAAATGTGGCCATAACCATTACAAGCTTCTTCATTTAAGAATTTACGCCACTGATTGTCCATTGGGATTATGAAATGTTAACTTCTCTTTGATACAAAATTGTCACTCCAACCTAACAATCACCAACCAAACCACATGTACTTTGAAATATCAACAAAAACAATTTTTGATTTCTAAAATTAGTAAGAAACCCAAAAAAGTCTTAATAACAAAAACTGATTTAGAAAGAAGTAATACAAATTATAGTACACCTCCAACTAACCCTATTTATAACAAATTATGATTCTTAGACCCTTTTAAACACAACTTACCAGTTAAATTTAAATCATCATATAAAGAAAGGAAAAAAAAAATAAAAATCCAAATTTAGCATTTGGGAAACAACCCATTACCAACATACCAAATTGTGTTAGATAAATGAGTTCCAAGATCAAATGGTTCATGAATGAATTGTATTACATATCTGGTTTTTTAGGATAAGATTATTGTTGCCACTTGCCAGGAAGAGTCACATGAAGATGAATGAACGGTGTTTCATGATCAAAATAATAAATTTTATAAAAAAGAAAGAAACAATATTGGCCATTTGAGATTTTCTTATCTTTTGGTCCCTAAAGTACATGTCCTCTAATGGAAAGGTAGTAAGTACATGTCCGAATGCAATTTGGTATACAAGTACAAATATAACCGTTGATGTTACTATAAAAAAAGATAAATAATTAATTAAAGAATTGTGTTATTTGAGATAATCATAAATTTACAAAGAAAATGAAGTATTGACACAAAAAACAAAACAATATAGAGAGAAAGTAAAAACATAATGTGAGTATGAGAAAGAAAGTTGTCAAAAAATAGTTATACAAATATCATTTTTTTAATTAAAAAATAAAATAGTATTTATACATTATGTATATACATATGATGTTGGACAACAAAAAACTTGTCAATATAACATTTCACTTTTCGATAGTTACATTTATAATTTTGACTAAGTTAGCGTTTTATCAACGTCAAGGATCAAAATGATTAACAAAATGAAGGGTGAAAGATTAAATTGTGATTTTGTTTAAATTAGAAACTAATATGACAACACAACACACTACATTAAATTGTGATTTTGTTTTAAAAAATCAATACGTTGATCGATTATATTGACATCGCATCACACATTTAAAAACTAAAATGACTAATTACATTTTTAAAACATAAAATAGCAAAATTGAAATTGACCACAAATTGATTCAATTGATAAGAGATTTGAACCCTTTAAACAATGATCATGAGTTAGATCCCTGACTTTTGTCTATAAAGAAAACTCGATTGGAATGTGAGAACCCATTTTGTATGCCCAACAAGTTTTTCGACGAAGATAAGTCACTATTAAACTACGGTGAGAATTTCATATCTACAACTTGATACACCTAAAAAAAGCAATTTTTTCTTGTTTTCCACAGGGTCTCTTCTCTTGAGATAGACCCTAACCTCTTTCATTATTTATAATAAATATCGAAGATTTCCTAGTGTTGGTCAAGAGTACTTCATTGAAAAAACAATAATTATTACATTGAATATTGAAAAAATAAGTAAATAATACACTCCACTTGCTTAATTACCAAAAAAACCAGCTTATGCAACAAAAATAATGAGTTACTGAACAGTACCTTTATCTCACTCTCTTCCTATATAATATGAGAAGTGGAGCACCTTTGTTGCAAGCAAAGAGCAAGAAGTCCTTTGGGAGTTTAACATCTATCCTGATTGATTTCTTGTGCTTGAGAAAGGTAAGTTCTTACCTTACCTCTCATCTCTCTTTCCCATTTTCAGATTTTGATGACAGTGTTTCCATTGCTATTAATTTATAAAGTCAATGTAGTATATGTAATTAACTAAACCTGACCATGTGATGTATAATGTACTATGCTTAAATTTTTGTGAGAAATTCTGCTCACATTATAATATTCAATATCATGAATTACTTATAAGTAATACAACAAATTAAAATATCTTGTCTCCTTGGTGCTAACACATATTTTACTTGTCCTAATTTTCAGATATGGATTATGGTAGTGGTGCTATGCTCTTTTTGTTGACATGCATTGTCACATACTTTTTTGGTTCATTTCTTGCCAGAAGCAAAAAACCTAACTACAAGCTTCCACCAGGACCTTCCTTTTTCACTATCATGTCACATGTTGTTGAATTGTACAACAAGCCACAACAAACACTTGCAAAACTTGCTAAGTTCTATGGTCCTATTATGCGTATTAAGTTATGCACAGAAACTACCATAATCATCTCATCATCACATATGGCCAAAGAAATTCTTTTTACAAATGATTCATTGTTCACTGATAGATCTGTTCCTGATAACACAACAACTCACAATCACAACAATTTTAGCTTAGTTTTCCTCCCATTCTCACCTCTTTGGCAACATCTTAGGAAAATATGTCATAATAATTTATTCTCTACCAAGACTCTTGATGGAAGTCAAGAACTTAGACGTATGAAACTCAAAGATCTTCTCAATGATATGCATAAAAGCAGCTTAACCGGCGAAGCTGTTGATGTTGGAAGAGCTGCTTTCAAGGCTTGCATTAATTTTTTGTCATATACTTTTGTGTCTCAAGATTTTGTTGAGAATTTAGATGATGAATATAAAAATATAGTGTCTACTCTATTAAGTGCTGTTGGAACACCAAACATTGCTGATCATTTCCCAGTGTTGAAGATTTTTGACCCACAAGGCATTAGAAGACACACTACTCTTTATGTATCAAAAGTGTTCTATGCTTTGGATATCATAATTGACCAACGAATGAAAATGAGACAAAGTGAACAGTATATCTCCAAAAATGACATGCTAGACGCCTTGTTGGACATTTCCAAAGAAGATAGTCAGAAGATGGATAAAAGACAGATTAAGCATCTACTACTTGTATGTTCTTTCATCTCTCTATAACTATTTTTTTTACTTATTAAGAAAAATACATTTCACTAACATGTCATTGTTGTATTTTTTTAATAGGATCTTCTTGTGGCGGGAACAGAAACATCGGCATATGGATTAGAAAGGGCAATGAGTGAAGTAGTACGACATCCAGAGGTTATGTCAAAAGCAAAGAAAGAACTAGAAGAAATCATTGGATTAGGCAAACCAATTGAGGAATCAGATATTGATAGGCTTCCATACTTGAATGCAGTGATTAAAGAGAGTTTACGTTTACACCCTCCAGCTCCAATGTTGCTTCCTAGGAAAGCAAGGGTAGATGTGGAAATAGCAGGTTACACAATTCCAAAAGGTGCACAAGTTCTGATCAATGAATGGGCTATTGGTAGAACAGACATATGGGATGATGCTCATTTGTTTTCACCAGAAAGATTTTTGGGTTCTGAAATTGATGTCAAAGGTCGACATTTTAAGCTTACACCGTTTGGTAGTGGAAGACGTATATGTCCTGGCTCACCACTTGCTGTTAGGATGTTGCATTTGATGTTGGGATCATTGATCAACTCCTTTGATTGGAAACTTGAAAATGGTATGGAACCAAAGGACATGAACTTGGACAAACAACTAAGAGCTATTCCAGTTGCATTAAACAAAGTATATTAAGTAATTAACTTGATGAATAATCTCTTTATGTAACACCTCTACCTTAAGGGGTGCATTTATCTTTCGTTATTTAATTTTCTCTAAGCCTATTTAGTTTGTTGCATGTGTCGGCTTAAGTGCCTCCCAGAGTTTTGAAGCCTTTGTATGGGGATGTAAAATATGTATGGCTTAACGAATAAAATTTCATTGTTTGTCTATTCATTTATTTTTCTGTCGTGTTGTTTCCATATTGATATACTTAGATATTTCAGTGTGATATTTTGAAAGTATATTTCAGATGCTTTTTAGGGATTCTTCCAATTTCATCTTGAAGACAATTTCTTGTCGACTAGAACCAATTTCTTATCTTGTAGTATCTTATCCTTAAATATTGGGGAGGCATACGTGAATGAAATGTTGGTATTATAATTAAATTTAATTTCAATATTAAAATATATGGTTTACTTTCAATTTCAAGTATGGGAAGTCTTCAAAGGCAGCGCAAAATGACTTCACATCGTGAACAAGCTAAAGCTTGAAAAGAACAAGTTGCAAGGTCTCACTATAAAAACGTACACAACTCTTGAGGAATAGCAAGATGCATACTTAATTTCACTTTTGACCCCTCAATTTTATAATTGTGCGATTTTAGTCCCTTAAGTTTAAAATATGATCATTCAACATTATATATATTTGTTGCATTTATGTATGTATATTTTGACTAAAAAACACTTACGTGACTAATTTTGATGATGTTACATTTCTAAGTGTTGCTAACGTAAGAAATAACATTCTTTAGAAATTAAAAAAGAAGAGGAAATCACTCATTTTTCTTCCTCCCTTCCATCTTCATATCAAACCTCCATTCTTTTTACTCTCGCATTCACTTCTTACACTCACATAATATTTCTCAAATTTTAATTTGATCAAATTGGTTTTGTCACAATACCAATTGAATTTAATTTAAATTTACACAATACTTCTTACTCTTTTTCAAGCGAATATTCAAACTTGATTGATTTTGTCTTGAGGAGCAGTCAAGACAAGGTTAAGGAGCAATGTGGTTGGTGATTGAATTGACATCACCATAAATTTAGAGTTAAGGTGGTGAGTTGTTGAGTTTTGACTCAAAATTTGACGGTGGAAGTCTTGCAAGATTGTGACGTGATTCCTCCAAATTGTGTCACGATTTGGTGATGCTAGATCATGTTTTAGTTCGTAAAAAATTGTGGTATGATTTTGCCTACTGCAGAAAATTTTGAGTCAAAACTCAACATTTCTCCACCTTGACTCTAAATTTGTGGTTCTGCCAATTTAAACATCCACCACGTTGCTCCTTAACCTTGCCTTGACCATTCCTCAAGACAAAACTGATCAAGTCCAAATCCTCACTTGAACCTTGATCTACACACCAACCTTCACTTGCATCCAATTACACTTTGTAGTTACACAAGCTTTCACCCTTACCTCTTTAAACCTCATAATACCTTCCGCCCTCTTGAAGATCCTTGCATCCAACTACACTAGAAATTTTAGGTAGTTCCGGTAGTCTACAACATAACCTCTTTAGCTCCCCAAAGTGATCAAAGCCGTTCTCCTGGATATTCACTTTCCTCTAATTACCCTTGGTCTTTTAAGGTAATCCCACAAGTCATGTCATGCATTCTTCAAACTCCGGAATGCCTTTCGTCCTCTTGAAGAATTCCCTCCCTCACAACTAGAGCATATCACGCAAGGTCTCCATAGTTGTACCATTCCAATGTCTTCAACAGGTCTTCTCCTAGTCTCACTAGTGGACGACTCCACCACAAGCCGGGATTTCTCCACCTCAACTTCCAAACGCGTACATCCACCATGTCTTTCACCTTGTCATAACCGGCTCCAAGTCTGAACATGAGTATTGTTACCTCCACCTCTCTAGATTGAACTTGACCATTGGGAACACACACATCACCTCCATAACATCACCATCATGACCTCCTATCTTCATATTTTACCTTCTTCAATTGTGCTAGGTTTCCCAGCATCATCGCCTTACCCTTCAATGCTTTCATACACTTCCATTGAACCATGCTTCTTCCATCTCCAAGATATCAACGTTGGTACTAATGGTGTACACTTGAAAAACTTCTCCCCTTGCCTCACGGTGGGCGCCAATTGTTGTGAATTCGGTAACTCCAAATCTCACTTCAATCAAACTTATATTTGTGGGGAAAATATCAATGGCAACTAATAACCAAAATAGCCATAAGCAACAACAACATATCTAGATTTAATTTAGCAACCAAGTGTAAAGAAAAACCACAATTGAATAAAAGAACAACAAGAGAGTAGAGAAAAATAATAACACAAAAAAATTGTTTACCCAGTTCGGTCCAATAATGACCTACTATGAGGGAGAGAGATCTCTCTGCTTCATTATCAATGAGTTCTTTACAAAGATATACAAAAGGGTTACAAGAAATTAACTTCAACAAGTTCTCCAAGAACAAACCTAATTTCTACCATTTTCCAATCTCTTCCCATGAACAAGTGACTCAATAATTTCACTCAGCCAAGTTGTTTCCAACGCTAGAATCTTACTCCCAAAAGAGAACCAATCCGTAGCCTTTCATTTCCAAAGGATCTTCTCTTTTGGTTTCCTAAGACTCACCCAAGTTGCTCATAAAGACTCTCCTTTGATGTGTTTCCCAACCCATGAATCTCTCCACAAAAAGGCACCAACCCTCTCCAAAGAGCCCACTCTTTTGGTTCTTTAAGGTTTACATCTTGAAGCTGTGAACCTCACCCAAAGACCCTTAACCTTTAGTATCTAAATACCCTAAAAGTTTCCTTCTTGGGTTTACATAAGACTCACCAACCTTACTCAACAAATGGGTCAAGGAGTGCTTAAATAGTGTTTCAGATCTTGTCAAATTGTGCCTCGATTTCCCAAATCGTGCCTCGATTTTCCAATTCGTACACAATACAACTGAACATTATCCAAAATCGTGCCCCAATTTCTACAAATCTTGGCCCGATTTTTGTCGAACTAAAACTTCATTCTTTGAACCAAAATTTTGAGTCAAAACTCAACAAAAATGTTAGTTTCAACGTTTGGTCATGGAGATGAAATAGATAACAAAATAACAGTAAAAATTAATCAAAGTGACTCATACACGAGGCAAAGTGACGGAGCGGAAAGTGTCAGAGTGAGATAGAATGACAAATTGCAGAGAGAGATGGAGAGGCAAGCTAGAAACTCTGCATCGATGACAAAGAGTGATTTTCGAAAACTCTAAATTGAAGGAGAGTGATTTTTTAGAATTTCTACACCAATGAAGGAGAGTTACTTTTATGAAAACTCTAAACTCATTTTCCCCGCGCGCGTCTCTTCATTTTCTTTTATTATTTATTTATTAATATGTAAAAATAAATTTAAATCTGAGCCTTTAACATGTCACTTGGATATGAAAGGAAATGAAGTTTGCCATTTACTCTCCAAATGGAAAGGATTTGAACTCGAATCGAACATCCTTTAGGTGAAATTGCATGCGCCCATGTTTACTTCCCATGACATACTTATCCACGGCATTGTATGTCAGATCATCTCTGATTCCCTTTTTTACCCAATCCGCACAAAAACAAGTTAACATCAATCACATTATACAAGAAGAAATGGCAGAAACAAATTATTAAAAGAATCTTTTACAATTATCATAAAACAAATCTAAATATCGATATTGTTGTCTTTCTCTTTGATACCCTGATCATAAAATATCTTTCTCTTTGGTCCACACTGCCCATTTTTATACTATATTTACGCAAATAAATTAGCAAACGTGACTAAAATATATATATATTTTTTTTTTTATGTTTTTCACAAATATAAAGAGTAAGCTTCCCACACTCTCACTGCTTGTTTGTTAGTTGTTCCATTCCTATCATAAAAAATAAAAAAGCTTTTCCATTCCTGGCTACAACTACTTAGCATGTTATGCACTGAACAAGCTTCTTTCTGGTTTTATATTATTAACTAATAATTATTTACAAATATTAATCAGTTGATGCTTCTAACTAAACCATAACCCTAAACACTAAATACATGCATGCCATGTATCATTCTAATCAATTAATAATAACCACTCCACCATATCTGGAAGTGCATCTTCATTTCAGTGACCTAATTTTGAACTTCTAATTTTTGTCTTATTTCAGTGGACCGTGTGGGCCTACATAGATGTACATCTCAACAAAAATGATACTTTAACACATAAAGTTGATTGATACTAAATAGAGAAAGGATATTTGAAAAACCATTTTTTACGACTTTTGTGACAACTTTCTGTCTCATACTCACACTATCTTTTTATTTTTTCTCTCTATTGCTTTAGTTTTTGTGCTAATACATCATTTCCTTTATAAAATTTTGGTTGTCACAAAAGTTGTCACATATATGGATGTTCAAATAACACAACTCTACTAAATACCGTATTTTCTTATTTTATATTTTTATAAAAAAATATTTGTCTCTTTTTTCAATCAAAATGCATATAATTATTTTATAATTACTTTAACACATTGTAATTTACTTTTATTATTTTATATATAAAAATTTGAAATATAATTATTCTTTTTGTTTTTTATTATTACAGCAACACTATATATAGCGAAATATTTTTTCGAGAAATTTCACGAGTGTTGTTTTATGAGTTAAAAAGCAAAATGCATATCACGTTTTTCAACTAAATACCAGAATTGGTGGAATTCACCCCACTAGTTGTGATAAATAGCCAATCACATGTAATCGTGAATGTTTTGTCCGTTGGATTTAACATTTTTCTTTATAAAAATTCCTAAAAAAATCCGCAGGTAAGTTACGAAATCTGCTTCTGCAGGAAATTCCTCAGCTAAAACTAAAGGTCGCTGCGGATGTTTTTGCGTCCAAAAAAATCCTCGGGGAATTTCTTTGCAGTGAAAACATGAATTCTTGCAGATTTATTTTCGCAAGAAAATCCACAGGTAAAGAGCAAATTTCTAGTAGTGGCATTTGAATTTACAATGCTGGTTAAAAAAACCCATTTCAAATATTCTAATGTTTGTTTGATAATGATTAGCAGCTTAACAAGTAAAATTACCTAATCTGAAGCTCTGAAGAATAAGGGTTTGTTTGGCTTGACTTATTTTTGAGCTTAGCTTTTTCAAATAAATAAGTTTTTATGTTAATTCTTAAGTTCGCACCAACGAATATTGCATCTTCATAAGTTGTTTTGTCATAAACTACCTTGAAAAGCTTATTTATTTGCATAAATTCAAAAATATGTCAATCAAAACGGCCCTAAATAGAAGAAACTACATAATGAAATTCTAAAAAGTATTCACAATCAAACTAAGAAAAAGTTAAACAACAATAAGTACACAAACTAGGAAATTTATTTAAACCAATATATGATTACAATATTTTTTAAGCATACATCTCCATATAGACATGAAAGATGATACGTTAAAATACATTCAAACAAACTCAAACTATAACATTAAAATTATAAAATACAATGGTAGATAAAGATACAATATGCTCACTTAATACCAGATCCATATATCAAACCAAATCTTCACTAAGCTTAAGATAATACATTGACCTGGTTAATTAATACTTCATATTGTTTAGGGCAACTGGAATAGCTCTTAGTTGTTTGTCCAAGTTCATGTCCTTTGGTTCCATATCATTTTCAAGTTTCCAATCAAAGGAGTTGATCAATGATCCCAACATCAAATGCAACATCCTAACAGCAAGTGGTGAGCCAGGACATATACGTCTTCCAC
>Ga0228711_1007963_pt1 | contig 15106 bp, 8 predicted proteins | sample MedpolnodulmetaG_2_FD_177996 | JGI IMG/M metagenome (GOLD analysis project Ga0228711, IMG submission 177996) | Root nodule microbial communities from Medicago polymorpha collected in Santa Monica, California, United States - brown nodules | ecosystem: Host-associated > Plants > Roots > Nodule...
TTTTTTTTGAAATGAAACGAGCACGACGATGTTAAACTGATTCATTTCAACAATCTTTCTCTCTTTCTCTCTGAAACACAAAAAAAAAAACTATTGCTCTGTTTTGGCTTCGCTATGAGCTCAAGCGATGCGAATAGGCAACGAGGTTCATCATCCTCAACGGTACGTTTTTCTTTTTCTCACACAATTCAAACCCTAACATAACCATATAGATTCTTTTTTTCCTTTCTAGATTTCGATTTTCACTGCTTTGATTCAAAACCATATCAATGTTAAACACATCAACTATCGATTAAGTATCATTTTCTTTATAAAAAATTCCACAATTAGTGAAACGGAATTAAGATCCGTTGTTTGTTTCAAACTTGATCCTCATGGATCACATGAATGAAAATATCATAGAGTTTTGCAATGCGAAGATCATATGCTTTGTAAGTTGAAACAAACTTGAACAAATATAAATGAAAAATGAGCTACTTATTGAAGTTCAAAAAAGGAAGCATTTGAATACCACTATAGTCTATCTTTGTGGTATTCTTGTGTGTTTAGTTTTGCGGTGACAAATGATTTGATTATGTAAAATTGATTCTGATTGAAAGTGAGCCGAATGAAAAATTATCTATGTTTTCGTACATTCATCTGAACTTGAGTTGAACAAGGTTAATACAATGTTATCAATTGCTGATCACGGAAAATAGAGGTTTGTTCAAGTTTCACAATGCAACACTGTAGACTTGATTTCACAATTTTATTTTTTTTACTAAATAGTGTATTGCAGAACAATAGGTTTTGTTAAAAATCTGCTATGCAATAGTGCTATAGCATCTAGTTAACAAAATTGCACTAAAAATCATTTGTAGAGTCCACAGTTCAAAATTCTACCTTCAAGCAAGACTCTGCAGACAAAATCAATTCTTCTTGAAACCATCCAAACTAGTCAAAATCAATTTTGGCTCCTCCAAAAATGGAACCAAACATACCCTTCGTGCTTTACTTTAGTCATTTATATGCCTTTCCTCTTTCCCCTGAAGTCGGTTTTTATTAAAGTTAAGTCTGTTTCATTTATATAAGTGTACTATAATGTATGATTTCTTTCTATTGACAGGTGGAGCGTAAATCTCAATGTAAAACACTTTTCTTTTTGACATACCAGAGTTTGGGCTTTCTGTTTGGTGACATCAGCCTCTCCCCTCTTTATGTCTATCAAACTATATTTTCTGGAAGACTGAAACATGTTCAAAATGAGGATGCAATATTTGGCGCATTTTCTTTGATTTTTTGGACTCTCTCTCTTATTTCTCTGTTGAAATATGCTGTTTTCATGTTGAGTGCAGATGATAACGGCGAAGGTAAGGATTATTATTCTGTGAGTTTCGATCCCCCGTCACCTCCCCTTTCAAAGATCTTTCCCCTTATTAGACGTATTAAGTGTAGTAGTGCTAAGCATTCAACTTGTGCAGGGGGAACTGTTGCTTTGTATTCACACCTTTGCAGAAATGCAAAATTTTGCTTGCTTCCTAATCATCAAGCATCTGATGAGGAGTTATCTACATATCGCAAACCTGGTTACTCAAATAGAAATATACCACCATCATCTTTGAAAAGATTCATTGAAAAACATAAGAACACAAAAATTGTTTTGCTTATTTTTGTTTTACTTGGTGCTTGCATGGTAATTTGTGTTGGTGCACTCATGCCTGCTATTTCAGGTAAGGCAACATCTTTTTCTCTTCACAAACTTGTCAGTTTTGTCTGGTAGAAACTTATATGGTTGATGTTCTACTTTGTAATTTTGTTTACCACGTATTAGCTCTATCAGTATCTCTATTGATCAGAATTTTGTTTTGCAGTTCTTTCATCTGTTGAAGGGTTGAAAATTGAAGCGAAGATTAAAAATAATAGTAAGTAGAAAAAATGCTATTCTGCCATCGAACAGTTTCCAATGTTCAAAGCTTAAATAAGCAAAACAGAATAAATCAATGAGTTAATATATCAACGAAGACTAAAGAAAAGGAGATACCTTAGGTTTTAAGATAATATAATGGAAGGTAATTCCAGAAAATTCAACGTCGTATGACTTTTGTTACAATCTATAACCTATAATATTTCTCCTCTTATACCCCAAGCTCACTGTCTGGTACATGGATTGATTCAAAGAAAATATCAATAGTTTATTGGGTAGGTTCTGCTTTGTGACTTGAACCTGAAGAGTTGTTTCCAAAAAGTTCAGTAAAGCTTTCTTTTCAGTATTCTTCAGTATAAACAAAATCATAGGATGTTGATTCTGAAATTCGATACACTATATATATGTAAAATGCACTATAGGTAGTTTCCCATTAAAACTTACACTTGTATTACTATGCAGGTATGGTTCCTCTTATTTCTTGTGTTCTACTGGTTGGACTCTTTGTTCTGCAACACCGTGGCTCCCACACGGTTGCCTTCATGTTTCCTCCTATAATCATCCTATGGTTACTGTCCATTTTCATGATTGGCATTTACAATGTCATCAAGTGGAATCCAAGAATATACCAGGCCTTCTCTCCATATTATATATACAAATTCTTTTGCGTTACAGGAAAAGATGGTTGGACTAATCTTGGAGGGGTATTTTTGTGTGTTACAGGTCTGTGTCTCTTAAATTTCATCTTCTGCTTGAGTGTTATTCTTACCATATACATTATGTTTTTCTTGCATAACTACAGGGACTGAAGCTATGTTTACCGACCTTGGTTACTACAAACAAGCGCCTGTAAGGGTAGGTGCAGTTAATAAGAATTAAGTAGGATTTCAATTTTGTTTTAATGGTGATGTTCAGTTCATGAATGTGTAGCCTACAAATTGATACCCAAGATTGATTAGCATTATTTGACTGTGGGGTTTCTTTTAGGGTGATGAAAATTTCCTTTTGTTGGTGACTTGGTGTTTATACCTAGTTATGATATACTTTTCAGACCTTGACATATTAGATCTGTCTGTTATATGTGAAAGAATTAAATTTTGGGTTGAAACTATGAAGGAAATGGGACTTAAGATGGGAAGTTACAACAAATAATTAAACTAATATTAGCAGAATAGCAGTTGATTCAGTGATACATACTAATTTGTATTACACACTATATATTAGTAATTAAGTACCATAGAAGTAAAACCTTTATTTTAGAGTACATGTCTATACAAATCACAAGCACTACAAGAAAAGCAACAGTGAGACCGTCGGCAGTTGATTTAGAAAGCAATTATTGATTTGTTGTCATCAACTCTCAGGCTAAAGTGGAATACATGAAATCAAATGTTGAGTTGACTTACCAGTTTAAGAAAGTGCCACATATAATTCACCTTCATCCATGATCTTCGCATATAATCGTGATTCCTCATTTTAATTAGAATGCCTTATCTTTTACATTAATTTGAAAAATGATTGTCTTAACTCCTAGTATTGTATCCTTGTTACCTTGCAGGTTGCATTTTCTTGTGTCATTTACCCATGTCTAATTCTTCAGTACATGGGGCAGGCTGCTTTTCTATCAAAGAATTTATCGGCGGTACCTATAAGCTTTTATGCTTCTATTCCAGGTCAGCTAATGTAAATACTATGAATAAAAATGATCTGATAGGTCATGTTGTTGATTTCTTAAAGACATGGAACAACGTTGTCTGCATTTGGAAAAATCAACATTGAATCCTCTTGTGTGGATCTTCTTTGTTGTAACGTGGCAAATATGAATGCTTCAGATGTCTCTGGAATTTTTGAGTGGGAGAGTATTGAACCTAGTGATAATTTTAGATTTTTCTAAGCATCCTATATTCTGTATCCTATTAATACCGTGAATTTGAAGGATTAACTTTCGACTCACCGAATCCCAATTTTATAGTTATGAACTGATGCCGGCATTGAATGCTATTGCGTTCAAGTTTTGGCAATGCTCAGCCAATTTATACGGGAGAGATTTGAATGATAATTTTAACCAGTAATATTTTCTTATCTAATAGGATTGTTTCAATGGCGAATTATATTTGGGATTGATGTATTACTATTACTGCTTTTTTCTTTTCTTCATAGCATGTTATTTTTACCGAGACATAACCTTTTTACATTTTTATACCCTTATACATTAAGTCAGTTTCTAGTACATATTCTAACAATTCTATCAATTATTATAATTATATTATGAAGTCCTGTTTTGAACAGTTGATATCTATCATTTATTGGTTAAGGTTTTATATTGTTGTAATGATCACTATTCTTTTATAACTGATACCGAAACTTTCAGTTGAATGTAATTGATCTTAGGAATGGGTTCCATGTAGTAGCAACATTCTGAGTGATGTTACTTAAACTTTTATTGTTTTGTACATGTTCCTGATGGAATACATTTTGTGATAAAATTAGTGGGGGAAATATCATATATTTTGAGCATAAGTTATGAAATTATTGTAGATTATTACATTTGCAATATTTTGGCAAAAAAATTGAAGTCCTGATTATTGATACAAATTTTCAATGTATCAAAGACTCGGTAGGTTATGCTTGATTCCTTGGTCCATCGTTAGTTGGTGGGTATAAGTATTGAGTAACGTCTAGCCAGTTGTTGTTTTATACCTTCCATCTATCCTCGTGCTCTTTCTAGCAGTTGTTTTCATTAAAGGAACCACCCAAATAATCCCTATATTTGCCTTTCCTTAGCCTTTGATATGAACTGAATCAGAAAGAAAGTTTTTTTTTCTTTTCTAGAACCCTAATCCAACTGCTGCACCAATGTTGTTGCAGCATTGGTGCAACACTTAGAGTATGAATGATGTAAATTTCTTGGACAGATGATATGAGAGATCCGAACTTCTCCTATCGTTTCCCACTCAATACAAATTGAGCCCCCTCTAATCCCCCCATTTTATAGCTTATGCTCCCTCTCTGTAACTAACGTCCAAGTAACTAGTTTAACTCGCTCTTCAACTAACTAACCTATCAACTTTTTGTGTGCTAGATGCTATATGCCATGAGTGGAATAACATAACCTGTTAGCATTTTAGTCACTACTATGCAAGAAATATAATTCTAGTAATAAATAAAGCTAAATAGTTGAGCTGACAACAGCGTCCTGCAATATGTTTTCAATGTGAATGCAGTGATGTTTTTGTCATTTTGTAGATGTCCTCTTTTGGCCGGTATTTGTGGTGGCCTCTTTGGCAGCAATAGTTGCAAGTCAGGCTGTCATCTCTTCAACATTCTCAATTGTCCAACAATGCCATGCATTTGAATGTTTCCCTCGTATTAAAGCAGTACATTCCAGAAGGTGGCTCAATGGTCAGACATTTATACCAGAGATAAACTGGGTTCTTATGATAATCAGCCTGGCTGTGACAGTTGGGTTTGGAGACACGGGCCATATAGGATATGCATATGGTAAGCTGTTGTTACAATGGTATTTAAAATGCCTATTAAGAGTTCATGGGTCTTCATTCTTTTGTTTTATGTTTTTGGCTATTTAGTTTTATATTATTTTTTTACGACAACTGCATTCTTTTATATATTATGTGATTTTGAAATATGATCGAGTCTTCATCCACTGATGAGATTGTAACTCACTCACTGAAGCATAACATGCCATCTATTTTGAAATAGTACTAAAATTATTAGAAATCAGAATTAGCATAATGCCATAATTTTGATTAACTATCCGGTTAAGGCTTTCTTGCAGTATCATCTATGACATGATATCACATCATTGAAAGAGTTTACTGATAAAAGGTGCCTAAAGAGTTTCAAACTCTTTGAACGATGTGGCAAAACATTTTGGATGTTACTCGTGCTAGCGTAAAAGAGATACACCAACAGTGGATGAAAATTAAATTCTTTTAAAATGGCTGATTATGTATGTAGATTGTAGATGATCCAATGATCGTGATAGATTTTTTTCTTCTAATTTCTGTATCACTTTATCACGTCACTGTCATATTTCAGCTAATGATTGCTAATGTCATCATCTAATTGCAGGGATTTCATGTCTAATTGTGGCGTTTGTGACCACATGGTTGACTTCACTCGTCATCAACCTTGTATGGCATCAAAGTCTTATAGTTTCTATGGCATTTCTCTTATTCTTTGGTTCGATAGAGGCCCTCTTTCTTTCATCTTATTGCATGAAAATCCCAAAAGGTGGATGGGTTCCAATTGTGCTCTCCGTTGCCTTCATGGTTGTTATGTATGTGTGGCATTATGGTTCTAAAAAAAAGTATTTCTTTGATATGCATAACAAAGCTTCAATGAGGGAGATCCTTACATTGGGTCCTAGTCTTGGGATTGTTAGGGTTCCAGGAATGGGCCTTATCTATACTGAATTGGCTTCTGGAGTCCCTGCCAGTTTTACTCATTTCTTGACAAATCTGCCAGCTTTCTACCAGGTGGTTGTTTTTGTTTGTGTCAAGACTGTGCCTGTGCCTTCTGTGCCCCATGCAGAACGCTATCTCATAGGCCGAATTGGTCCGAAATCATATCGGTTGTATCGATGCATTGTTCGAAATGGTTACAAAGATGCTTATAGCCATGAAATTGATTTTGAAAATGAACTGGTGATGAGCATAGCAGAGTTCATTCAATTGGAAGCTGAAGGTTGTTCTGGAAACCTAGATGGTTCTGCAGATGGGCGTATGGCGGTCGTTAGGACGTCTGGGAAATTTGGAACAAGACTGCGAATGTCAGAATCTCATGGTGTTGAAGAAGGCGACAGTAGTAATAATCCTGGTGCTTTGACTGTTGCTAGCAGTAAATCTCCGACATTGAAGAAGCTGCAGGCCACGTATGAGCAGGAATTACCTGAACTCAACACTAGACGGCGGATTAGATTTGAGGTTCTAAATACAATATATAGAGATCCCCGTGTTAAAGAAGAGCTCATGGAACTTGTGGAAGCCAAACGTGCTGGAGCAGCATATGTAATAGGTCATTCTCATGTAAAGGCCAAGTGGAACTCTTCGTTTGTGAAGAAGTTTGCTGTAAACCTTTACTCTTTTCTTCGAAAAAATTGTCGCTCCCCTGCTGTTGGACTAAATATTCCCCAGACTTGTCTGATTAAGGTAGGAATGAATTACCATGTGTAGCATTTAGATGCTGAAAATATCGTGACTGGGGATGTGATGTATGCCAGCGAGGAAAAATGCTACCTGGGCTTACACAATCAGATGGATTATGCTACTTTGGTATATTCAACTGATATGGATCTCATTCAAGAATGTCCTCTTGGCATGTTGGAAGAAAAAGAGCTGCATCTAAACTGCCAAGATTTTTTTTGACTTTATGATGGCGCTGACAAGTTATGTGAATTACTAATTTGTTGGATTAGAAGTTATGTTGGGGGTCCTTTACCTGTTATTGTGTTTGAGCTTCCCAAATTACACTTAGAGTCACGCCTGTCTTAAGTCTAGTTTTGTTAAAATATTGTGCATCTAATGCTGCCTTTGTACTTGTACGGAAATTTCTTTGCTCATTTTTGTAATCGTCCTCAGCGTCAGCAAAACAAGGAAATGATCTATACTCGGAAAGAATGGAAATTATACATGAATATAGACCTGTCATTTGTCCCAGCAGCATCTAGATGGTGGATTTGAAATTTTGTTCTATTGATTTATTTATTTATGTTGCCAACTTTAAAATTTATCTTTTATTTATTCTGTACTCTCAAACATTCTATCCTATTGTTTAGCTGGACTTTATGGGATCAGTTCCACAAAAATATAGACATTATACTAAGCTGGTTTCCTTTAGTTAGTAAGTGTCAATATTACGTGCAACATTTGGTTCCTTAGATGGACGAATGATTAGGTTTAAAACTAAAGGAAACAAAGCAGCTATGTAGTTTGGAGATTGATGTGTGAGGACTTCTACTGCAGCACTTTTATGGAGTGCATTCTAATATCGAGTCTCTCATATGAGAAATGATATTTGTACAACCATTTTGTGACAACTTTCTCTCTTATACTAACATTATATTCTTACTTTCTTTCATCATTTTTCTCTCTCTATTGTTTTTGACCAACAAGAAGAGAGAAAAAGAAGGTTGTCATAAAAGTTGTACCAAATGGTTGTTCAAATATCATTGCTCCTCTCATATATATGGATAGAGCCTAGTCATGATTGCATGGAGTTATATATGAAAGTTGTATACTATAACTTCCAAAGAGAAAAGTTGAAGATCTGAAAGTAAATTAGAGCATGTGAGATATACTTAAAATTTTAAAAGTAGATAATAGATATTTATATTTTTTGACAAATCACAGTTAACTATTCCAAACTTGTTAAATATTTATAATTTTTTTTTTCTTTCCAAGCAGCGTAGTCATTACTCTACATCTTAAATATAGAGAAATAAGGAATATGAGGTTCGAATCATAACTCTGACATGTCTTTATGGCTATTAACTTTTTTTTTTTTTTGAATCGGCAAAATTTATTCATCGATGAGAGGGTGAAAGAAACACCAACTACTCGCGGCAAGGAAACAACCAACAATTACAAGAAAAAGCTAGAAAAACAAGCAACAAAGAAACAATCCAATCCAGGCCAAAATGATGATGTCGAGGTATACACCAACAAAACCAAAAGATACAAACCCACAGGACGAAAACTTTGAGGTAACACCCCATGAATACCCCTGCCTCACCACCTAGGCATGCATACAACAATCAGCACACACCACAACACCCCATGGCCTCACCAAACCGCACCTGCTATCAAAACTTGCAGCAACCAACCTGCACCAGCACTGCTACAGCCGAAACCCCAGCAGGAAGGAAACAACAGCCGAAAAGAATGAGGAATAACAGTAAGGAGCAAAAAAAACCAGCAGCCCAAAAACCTGCTAACCAACAACCCAACACCAATTATCTCAACAAGCAATCTCGGGGGCTCCATTCTCACTCATAAAACAAACAAGCTGGACCATTAAATCTCCCCAACAACCACCTCCAAGATAGCACCTTAATCTCGTCCACCACCTCTTCCCACCGAATCACAACCGCGTTGAAAATACAATCATTCTATGCTCTCCAAATTGCTGCTTGCCAAATCATTCTCAATCCCTTCCGAACCTTTTTATGCATAGATCCTCCGCTCCAACACTCCCAATGAATAAACAAATTTGGAGGCATTAGAAAATTCAAGTCTAGCCAATCCATTAATTTCATCCAAATTTTCCTCGCCATGTCACAATGAAGGAAAATATGAGATGTACTTTCGGGCTTCAATCCACACCACACACAATTTGAACCAATATCCGGAGGCAAACAACGTCTAATCTCCAAATTTACTCTAGTTGGAATTCGGTCTAAAAGAGCCTTCCAAACCAAAGCGGTCATCTTAGAAGGTACACCGGCCTTCCAAATATTTCGGAAAACATACTTCTCGTCCTCCGATACAGCTATTTCATCCCTCCCTTCCTCTTCCAACTTCCCATACAAAGAATTCACCGTAAATACCTCCTCCCCCAACCTCCATCTCCACTTATCTTCCTCAAAAGCCCGCACGAAAACCTCCAAATCTCCCAACAAATTATTAAGAATATTTTCTTCCCACACAAACAAACGACGTCTCCACCTAAAGACCCACCACCCTCCGTCATCATTGTCCTCCCACATCTCATTCACCATTGCCTCTTGTTGGATAGAGATGAGAAGAGTCTATTGTATTTAGCCATAAAAGGTGCCTCCCCTCTCCACGCCACCTTCCAAAATTTTGTGTTAGCCTCATTCCTCACTCGTCTTTCTAACTATTTGTTAAACCACTCTTCCTCCCCTCTCCTATCTAAGTTCACCAAATCCTTCCACCACTTAGAAGCATGACTTGGGCAAACCTCCCCTCGTCCCCCTAAACAACTATTAACTGATTTGTACTTAAATGATACATACTATCATTATGTAAATAGAAGTTAGTATATGTCAGATTTTTGTAAAAAAAAAAGTTACGTCTTTAAATCTAAATTTTTTAGTTTGTCAGTAACTCTTCAAAATCTTGTACAGTAGTAGTAGTTTTATTTTTTGTATAGAAAATCTTACAAAATACTTACCTTGAAATGCTATAATTCTTTTTTTTTCTTCATATAAAGAGAAATTATTTTTAATTTATTATTATAGAAAAAAATGAAATTATTGAATTGATACGCATTCTCGGTATATTTCTTATTATATTTTAATCAAACCATATGTAATCTCTAATATTAACTTTTTTAGTAGAATAAATATTATTTTTTTTTCTAATTTTTGAATTAAATATAGTGTATAAAATAATTGAGGTGATAAATTGGTTTGCGGTGATGGAATGGAATGGAATCATTTACCTACCCCCAAGTTAGATGCTTTTACCCAATTCAACAGCACCCTACCCCTAACCCTTGGGATTTGGCCAATTGTCTTGTTCAGGATATCAATCAAATCAACCAAATAGAGTGAATGTCCTAGTTTTCCCTTTCCTTTTCCAAAACCTATCCTCTTTTTTCTGGGTTAGAAAATCGAAACACATCCCAATAACAGAACAAAACTAGGTATTTTATTTGATTTATAAATATATATTGTAGTTAATAATTCCTAACTAGTTAGTATTTGCAAATATAGTGTTGAAGAAACCAGAAGCAGAAGTAGAAGAAGAGCATCATCTTCAAATTACATTCCATAAACTAAACCACCACCTACCATATCCTTTAAATCCTTGATGTAATCACCGATTATAGAGAGGGTTATAGTTAATCGGATTCATAAATGTTGTTTACTTCATCTTCTTCTCACTCTCTATTTGCTCGTCCAATTAAGCCTTTTCCTCGTCCCCCGACACTTCTTCGTCCTTTTCCTACCACCTCTTTTCGGATCCCAAATTCTTGTTTCAATCCTTCAAACAACGTAAGCATTCTGCAACTACTTCCAACAGCTTTTATTTTGAAATGTTTTATATTTGTGTTACGGGTTGCTTTTTAATTTGTATATTTTAACAAAATTGCTGAGTCAAAATAAAAGGGTTGGATAAAGTTCTTAAATTTATCAAGTTTAAGTTCTTTATTAATATAGGTGAAACTGTTGTGGCATGTTAGTATTTTTAGAGTACTTTTGGCTTTGTTTGGATAAACAACTTAATTTGCAGCTTATAACATAAGCGCTTATTATAAGCTATTTCGGTTAACAAAAGATAAAATAAAGTCAAACTGTCTTTGTATTATGGAATTAAGCTGAAAACAACTTATGAACAATATGTCATAAGCTGTTTTCATAGTTTCTCCCAAACTGTTTAAAAAATGCTTATCCCGGTAGATAAGCTCAAATAAGCCAATCCAAACAGTTTCATAAGTATGTGTTTAAGTGATTGTGTTCAACTTTTTTGTTTTGGTGTTTTGATTGCAGAAATTGAGTATTCTGTGCTTTAGGCATGAAGAGCATAATTCTTCAGAAACACCCAAACCAGAAATTATAGACCACTGTTTTCATGAGGAATTGGTGCAATCTGAATCAAGGGACCATAATGATGTCAAAAGAGACTGGAAGTCAATCGTTCCTAAGGTCGTACGTCTTTAGTTTACATAAAAACTAATAGTTTTCTGTTTTCTATGCGGATGGCAATTTAAATATTGGTATTCGTTATCAATGAATAGGTGCTCTTCTGAATAAAATTGAAATATGCATATTTCTGTCCCTGCCGTCAGTTTTGATGGTGATGAAATTCAAAGCAAGACTCACTTACAATAATTTACAATGGTTTTGCATTGCTTTTGGTTTCTTCATTACTGACAAATAAATTTAGGATGGTGTTCTAAAATATGAGCTATGACCTGATAATGTCAGCTGTATAGTCAAATAACATAATATCAAAAGAAACACTTCTCTATAATTAGGTATTTGCAGTATAGGAAGTCCGTGAACGTATTTTATCAATCAATGTGCGACTGCAGTCAATCATAGGAAGTACCGGATATTGGATTCTCTAGGGAACAATATATTGACTGAATATCCACGTGTATTTTGAACTTCTGAATCGATGGATCAGGAAAGAAACGAGAATGTGGTTTCCTTTGTCATGTCAGATGTTTGTTTGTATTTAGGCATTGAAGAATTATTGGAATAAAATGAGCGTCAGTGCATGTAGATTTTGCCATTCCCAATTGGCCATTTCTTTTATTATATTTATTTAGTTCAATATTCTTTTGATATAGGATTGAAGTGGGATTTGAGACATAGGATACTCCGATGGATTAATGATATAATATAGATGGATTGAATCCACAGATTATAGACTAATTGAAGGTTCAATGGATGTATGTGAGGGTTAGAGTGACTTGCAAATGATAATAGGGGGTCTTAGGGTCAGATTGATGACTGTTTGGGTGTTGAGAACGGTACCTGCATTATCAGAATTTTGATTTTGATTTTAGGACAAATCAAAGATGAGCAGAAAAGAAGCCTAGGCATTGCCACAGATTTTGGTTGCATCATCACACAACCAAGATGAATGCGATTTTCTGTATACATGCAAGTGATCATTCTATTTAAAAAAGCATTGCAGCTGTTAAAATTGACCTACTGTAATTTTTCCTTCAAGATATAGAACTAAACCGAAATCCCATAGTGTCTTGTATTACTAAACCCACAAGGTAGACATGGATATTAAGGTAGTGTTTGGATTTGTTAATGGTTAGTAGAATGAAGTGGAACTGGATGGATGTAATAGAATGGAGTGCAATGGATTGAAATGAAGTTACCTTTAGATTGTTTGGTTTTTTTACGATGGAGTGAATAAAAATTGTTTCCATTACATATCTCCAATTGAGAAGAAAAATAGGGGTATTGGGTGAAATGCGATCCATTGAGTTTCATTTGATATATTCCTATTTTCATAATCCTAACAATGACTTGGAGCATCATTGCTTTCCATTTCCTTCTATCAATTCAAACCTAGGCTAAAACAATTTCAGTAGCAGGTGTATCATTGCCACAAAGACTTGGGAATGTAAAAATTCTGATAGATAAAATCTTTAGTTTGCTGTTAGTTAGACAATTGGAGAGCTCTTGGACCATCCCTAAGAGTGTATGTGTCACCATTAATCGAGACCCATCAACAAAGGATCCCTATTTCTGTTTTAGGGTGAATTTCCCTTTCTTCCTTGTCAATTACCAGTTGGTCCTATCAAATTCGTATATTACCTCAAGGAATGAAACATAAGAAATAATTATCCCCAAATGACTACTCTTGTTATGTTATTACATGAAATAATTGACTTTGTAATAGATTTGAAACTGAAATAAAATATTTAGATGATTTGATCTTCGAATTACGCATTATTGAATTTACTGTACCTGCATCATCTTCCTTCTCAGTTAAAAATATATCAATTTTTAGAATTTATTTGCATCGCTTGTCAATGGTTGATGGAGCGGTATTATTAATGTCATGTCGTTAATGTCATATACTTTAATGTTTTTCTTGTACGAGAGGCGACCCCGCTTAGTGGGATAAGGCTTGGTTGTTGTTGCTGTTTTTCTTGTACGAGTCTGTTTACCCAAAGGCTCGTTCTTTGCAGGCTGCAAATGAAGTATTCAATGGGATTGGTTATCGATGGGTTGTACCATGGAGTGCAACGACCATATTAAAAGTAAGTGTTTCTCTAAAGTTTCATCAAAGTATAATTACGTAAATTTTCGCTTTTATTTATCAATTCCTCGCAGTTAAAATTTAGGGTACATGTGGTATGTGTGGAATGTATCCCAATTGAGCAGAGTTGAAATCCTGAACAATAAACGCTCAACCTGAGGCTGTAATTCGTGCAATCTTTGACGCAGGTTATGCTTCTTTGGACATCGGCCTTTTGGTTTATAGGATCTTGGATGATTCCTTTTGCAGCCCATATAACTGGCTTTAGCAAGGATTCTTTGACATTTAGAGGGCAGGCCCTATTTAGCCTCGTCACTGATGTAACTGAAGGACTAGCTGGAATTGCAATTCTTGTTCGTTGTCTTTCACGATTCCGTCCCCTTCCACCCGACTGGTTCAAGTTTAGCCCGGAAGGAAAATGGCATTTTGATGTTGTCATGGGTTGTCTCATGTTTCCTCTTGTCAATCGGCTCTCTCAGTTCAACCTTGACCTACTACCTATCCTGCCATCGACACAGGTCACCCTTTCAAGTGTTGAACAATCAATAAAAGCAAGGGATCCTGTGGCAATGTTGTTGTATGCTATTGTAGTATCGGTCTGCGCTCCTGTGTGGGAGGAAATAGTTTTCCGTGGTTTTCTACTCCCTTCACTCACCAAATACATGCCTGTGTGGTGTGCAATACTGGTAAGTTCAGTTGCGTTTGCGCTTGCACATTTTAACATACAGAGGATGCTGCCACTTATATTTCTTGGGATGGTGATGGGTGTGATATTTACACGGTCAAGGAATTTATTGCCATCAATGTTGTTGCATAGTCTTTGGAATGGGTTTGTCTTTTTAGATTTGATGAAATAGCTTCTTTAAACTTGTGATGATTCTTTAGTAAGCAGGTAGTAGCCTATTTTTGTAGATAGCAATGCTTTGGATCAGCATCTTCAGTAGCAAATTCATGCTAGAATAGTACCTAATTGTTAAGGTACAATGACCAAGTGTATTTGTAATGGATTCTTACAACTGTATATTATTATAAAAATCAGGGACCTACTTTGTCTATATCTGATGAATATGCGGTATTATTTGATAGGTATAATTGAAACTATCCATTTAGAGCCACTATTTTCTTTCCTATGATACAAGCGAATTCTCTGTATGGCCGTTTCAGAATGAATCTTCAGAGTATTTCTATAGCAGACAGTTACTATGTTAAATATTTTAGAATTTGAACTAGGAATTTTATCTTCATATCATAGATTTTGGCGTCAAAATAAAATCTTGGTATCATATATATATTTGGTGTTTATAACAGAAAAAGATACAAAATAATTAACAATGTACAGCTCCGATGAATGACAGAAATAATTAATTGATAAAGGGACAAAAAAGTTTATCAAAAATATAGTATATTTAAAGATGGAGATAATATATTTTAGTGAGAAACTTTATAACAATCGAAGTAACAATTTTAGCAGTTTTTTTTTTTTTTT
>Ga0228711_1007965_pt1 | contig 15104 bp, 15 predicted proteins | sample MedpolnodulmetaG_2_FD_177996 | JGI IMG/M metagenome (GOLD analysis project Ga0228711, IMG submission 177996) | Root nodule microbial communities from Medicago polymorpha collected in Santa Monica, California, United States - brown nodules | ecosystem: Host-associated > Plants > Roots > Nodule...
GGTGTTGTAGATTTTGATTGTTTCCATATTACCATTATATCATCATCATCACGATTATTGTTGTTGTTGTTATTATCATCCTAATCTGCCAGGGTGCTTTGTTTATTGAGAACCTAGATTTGAGATTTTAGAAGAATTGAAATGATTGTTAATTGGCCGTTATATAAATGCACCCTATTTTGTGAGACATGTATTCTTTTCATCGAGCCTATTGCTCTATGCTGCTTGCATTGCTTTTACATCTCCAATTCAGGAAGCTAATTGTTGTTCCTATATTTCAGTCTTAACTTGATTGTTGTGGGGTAGAGCGTGGGCAATTGAATGCTGGCATTAGACTTATGGCTATACATGTTGAATTTCTTTGCACACACCATTAGCTGTTAACCCCACCTTTTGTGTCACTTTGATTTAAACATGTCTTTTGGTCCATTCAGAACTAACAATTTTATTATTGGTTTAACAAATATCATCAATTTTGCTAACATGAGCTTTGGATCCATCAATTACGCAATATCTAAATTCAATTCACACTTTTCATTTTTTCTCTCTAAATATTGAGATTTTGCTCCAAACTTGGAATCCAATTTACACCAAGGAAAAAACTTAGGTACAATTCCTTAGGTGCTTTTTGTATGTTACATAAACAACATGGATTAGATCGAAAACGCAACAAACTGTAAACATAGAAGAAGAAAAAAAAAAAGCTTGGAGTTGTTTATTATTTGTAGCATCAAGTACAAAATAAAATCTAAGAGAGAATTGAGAAGAAAGGAGAAAGAAACGAGAGATCAATTTCTTGAACATTTTCCCTATTTTCTAAGATGAAGTTGAAATCACATATTTGCAATGGATTGGCCAGCCATGATTGCTTAGGCAGTGAAGGACAATTTCAGTTGTGGTTGACAATGCTGTGTTCAGAAAGTGAGAGATGGTGGTTTGAGTTGGGATCGTTAGGGGGACGGAGAGAGCGACTATTCACATGATTTGGAGAGAGTAAGCCATGACAAATACCATTTGTGTCAGTTTTAATTTTCTCAGACATATAAATTACACCACAAAAAAGAAGACATACAATATAACTTAATGGAATTAAGGTGAGCAAGCGACACAACAAGGGGACCAAAAATATTCATTTTAAAATCAGGGGCGAACTTAAACACTTCCCTTTTCACAGGGACTGATAACATTTAACTCATTTTCTGTTTCTGTACGAACTGAAATGAATAAAATTTTGTGACAAACATCGAATTTTGCCAAAAAAATGTATTTAATCCATTCAAGCATTATTTATTATTCTTGGTTACATCCATTCAAGTATTTTGTGGTTACCTTAAGAAACAAACAAATTAGGTTGCATAAGAAATAAATGCGTTTCGGTCAATACATTCGTCTGTTTCTATATATTATTCGTATGGGAAAATATGCTTCTACAATAAGCAAAAGTACATGTGCAACAATAAATATTTTCAATGATCTGATGGCAAAATGAGTAGAAAAAACATTTCTCCGTTAGAGCACCAATTGCCAAGCTGGTATTTTCTCCTCAGCATTGGTTACACAAATAGATCTGTTTCAGTCAACTTCTGAACTATTCCTTGCAGGTCGGGTTGTGTTGTATGTATAAAGCCCACATACAAGAATTGCACAACCAAGCAGAAAGAATGGACTCAATGTTGTTCCTCCCTCGGGAAGATATGGTAATGGAAGGGAAAGAACATAAACAGAAATTGGCACTGCAAACACCATAAGCACGCATTAGCTAAAAGACTCAAAAATATATGATTATCGTATAAAAATTTGACACAGTGTCATTTGATTCTATCACACATGTGCACACATAAAGGGAGGGAGGGGGAGAGAGAGAGAGAGAACCTGACAACATTAACATGAGAGAAGCAACAACTGCAGAAGAACTTTTTAGTACGTTAAGCAGGGATATGTTGAATGCCAAATTGGTAACTACGTAGAGCAGCGGAAGCAAGGGAGCACCATCACAACCTGAGCCATGGAAATGAATGTTTTTGACAGGTTCAAAATTATCATGGGGAAGAAGAGCTAATTAATAATTGGATTGTGACAGTTTATGTTGAAACTTTTCACAAAAAAATGGAGAAAGGTTAAATAGCAAATCTCACAATTATGAGAATTTCGATTTAATATCCTATTTGGATTGTACACCCATTCTTATGTTTGGCTGTCTTCTCATCTGAGGACTAAGGGTTATATTCTTCCTAGTACTTCAGATAAGGTATAGCATTGTGATATGAACCTTGAGTGAATCATAACACAGCAATGTCTTAAAAAATCCCAGGAACATATAAACCATCAGTCCCCTATACTTCTGACACAGGACACAAGCCCCGATACGCAATAGCATCCTAAAGTTCCACCATGCTCAGTAGCCAGCATCACCACATACAAAACCAGTTTGCAATGGAGGGACATGGTGGAAGGCTCCCATACTAATTGATATAAGCCCTTATGAGAATCACACTACTAAAGCTAGCTACTGTGGTGGGAGGGTCCATGATCATATACTTCTGCTGTGGGAATCATGTCCAATATCTTGCAATTGGATTGTAATTTGTAACACATTAAGGCAATCAAGAAAATAATAATTTGCTCATAATAACTAATTGGATAGTATTGTGATGTAAGAGCAAAAGAATTAAAAGGAAATGTAGACAATAACAGAAAGGCAAGTTGTAAGATGTGGTATTGCATTTCTATGTATATATTAAAGCTTACCTGTTTTACCAGCTCCAATGTTTAGAAAGCAACCAGCACCACTTTTAAGATATGCAGGTAGTTGAACAAATGGTATTCCTTTCAAGTTAGAGATTAGAGGTAGAAAGAGAAGCACGAAAAGAGCCTACAATACACATCAAAAGCCAACCATAAATATGCCTCACAATTTTTAATTAAATATACATAAAATATACATAGCCAAAATAATAAACTCAAAATGTCAAGAGGAAATTAACACGTTTTTTTATTGTTTAGTTAAATTCATGTGGCTCCCACCAAAAAAAAATGAGACCCACATGATTTACTATGACCCACATATGTTTTATTCAATTACTAAAGAGTGTGTAAGACACTACATTGTTAGTACTTAGTATTTTTAAAAATGCCCATAAGTGAAAGTAGTCTACTATGGAGTCTGGACAATGTTGTACTATTACAAAGAAGAACAAAAAACCACCCCTAAAGCTTTTACATAAGAAAAATGTAGTCCTAACTCAAAGCAGTCTGTCAAGATCAATTCTCTGTTTTGGTCAGAGTCCATACGCCTAATGTCAGAAAAATAGAAGAAAAAGGCAAGCAAAGTGAAATCCCAGAATTAGACATTGGATGAATAGACATAAAGGACTTGTTCATCCAAGTCTGGTCATTGTATACGGAAGCAAACAATTGCAACTTGATGGTAACCGATGGTGCCTTGTTAGCATTGGGAATGTAAGCTTGTAAGTCTTTTATGAAAGGCATTAAATGTTTTCAGTGATGCGATCCATAAGTCAGTAAATTCAGATATCAACAATTTAGCAGTATAATTTCTCCCACTAGGCTACAGAGACAAATTTCAGATAACTTTTCATCACACTCAGTTACCTAAATTTATAGGGTTTGGATGGCGGGAAATGGATATTTAGCTAATATGTGACGCTGTGATATAAAATATTGACTGGATACATATCTTTTAGGTCAGGTATATATGGTGTATATAATAAGACTCCTAACACTAATAATCCAAGCGCACTAACAGTTAGCATTTGCTATTTGTAAGGGGACAAACAAAAGTAATGCATTTGGAGATTATATAAAGGGATAGAGAGCATATAATTTGATCTCACAAGATAAAGCAGCTGCTAAGATATCAGCAATACAAAATATAAACTAAAAAATTACTTTGGTTTTATTACGTCGTTTACAATTTTCGAAAGGTAGATTCTGTACTTTGTAATATATATTGCAACAATCATCATATTTAAACCATTTTCAATTCATGTTATTACAGAAAGCCGTACCTGAAATCCAGATCCAAAAGAATTGACCACAAATATATCCAACGACTTTTGCTGCACGCAAAAAAGATAATGTACTTCAAGTCATGCCCATGAAAAAGATGCCAATGGAAACATTAGCCTACATTTGAGCAAGTGACCTTAAACCCCCTTCCACCAAAAAGGAGTAAAAGAAAGCATACCTTTAATCGAGTGGAAGAATCAAGAAAAACAAATTCCTGCCGTTCATAAAAATGCATTAATTATATTGTTCCCTAACAGACAAGGATTAACTAATATAAACATCTATGTATGAACTAACCTTGATTATCGAAGCCCCGGCTTGAAAGGCACAAGAAACTATCATCAATGCTGGCCACACGAAATCAACTTTAGAGAGCATTTGACCTGCATTAGAGCCACTGCAATTATGGGAAACAAACTATCAGATAGGCCCACTTTATTTAACGTGTGTCACAATGTATAAAAATGTCTCAGTATCTTTGATAATATTAAGGGAAAAAAAATCTTTATGCCCAAAAGAAAGTAAGCAATCGACACATAGGTAGTCAAATTAGTAAGGAAATTCGGCATGGGAAATTAAATATGGAGAGTAGTGACAGTGATTACTGTATTTCTCCAGATAAGAAAGTTAACCTACCTTGAGATAGCAACCACAACACCAGCAGCTACTAGTAAACACCCAACAATTTGGTTAATTGAGTACCTTCTCCTCAGGATAAGTGCGGAAAACATCAACTGCCAAACTAAAAAAGTCTGCAATATAAAGAATTTACAATGTTTTGAGAATTTATGTTACACATAGTAATCCATTAAAATAACCACTACACTGGTTAACAAAATCACAAGAGAAGTGCTAACAATTTGGAAATGGATCCAATTGAATAGAGAATGGCCCCAACATTATTTAGAAGACCTATGATTTAGAGTACCATCTCACTATTATACCATAACAATTCTGGTTAGTTAATAAACATTCTAGCCACAGATTTTGCGGCAATATTCTGTCATGTTCTTCCATTCTGGTCGAAATAATAGGTGAGGCTAATAATGGGAATATGTAGACATGTTGTCAATACATACCAAATATGTTTTTAAATAACAAACCTCCTATACTTTGAGCAATGCTACATGCTACTAACCTATTATAAATATGCCAATGAAATGGATTACCTATGATGCCTCCAAAATGAGACACAGAATTGAGTTAACATGTGAACAAAAATGGATTACATTGTCCATGAAGAAATATGTTGGATGACACTAGTTGTATCAGTCAGTACTTTTGAAAGATAAAAGGAGAAAATTAGGTTTGATAACACCTACAGTTAGTAGTAAGAAGAAAGCAGTCTCAGTTTATATGAATGCTACAAGTTACTCCCTCCCCATATTAAGTGCCGCTTTAGGTTTTTTCACACAGGTTAATAAAAGTTGTAAATAATTAAAGAGTGTAACAATTTTACATAATTATCGTAAATTCACAGTGGAGTATAATAAACTTGAGAGTGATGCCCATTATATTAATTCGCATGTAGAATTAGAATAAAATAATTGAAGTTACATTGAAAACATAAAACGACACTTATTTTGGGACCTTTTTCTTTTGCTAATGTGACCCTTAATATGGGACGAATGTAGTAATAAACACCAAAACTATAAGATCTACAAAGACCATCATCAGGTCAGATATCATTAACTAAACTAAACCCAATCAAGGCCAGAACATTTCTAGTTAAGCTCTCAAATGAAAGGTAGGTTTCTTGAATAAGACCTTGCGAAAGGTATGACAAAAGAGGATCATAAAATAAATTAAACTTAAAATAAAGGGCAGATGTCTATTATCCAAAATAGAGACAAATGTTATTTCTTTTATCACTCTCTTGTCATATGACAAGACAACAAGGGCCACTCAAAATATTTAAGATACCTGATTCAGTATGGGTATGACTGGTCCAGGAAGTATTGCTGCAGAAGGTAACCAACGTTCAGTTTTATTGAATCTAGAGAGTCAAAAGATACTTTCTAGAACTTAAAAACTGAAAATTATATGTTTTATTAAATTATAATCTGTTGATTACAACTGTATTTACAGCCTCTGTATTACTATGCCAGTAACGCCAACTACGCTAACTGAGTAGAAACTTCTTGAATCTATCTCATTGTTTCCAATCCTACATTCTATCATCTCCCAAACAAACTTATGGTGATTTCATAAGCTATTCATAACCAGTTTCCATAAGCTCTCCCATACAATCTTACAGTGCTTATGTCAGTAGATAAATTCAAATAAGTCAATTCAAACACGCCCCAAATTACTTTTATTTTCACTCCCCTCACTTAAGTAATAAATTCAATAACAATTACAAGAATTAAAAAAATAAAAAATAAAAACAGAAAAAAGGAAAATCTAGCTATATCAGAATGAGAAACAGTTACCTCCAGCAGACATTCCAGAAACCAATCCCAAAGCTTCCAAAAACCCGATAACAAAAAACCGCCATTTCGGAATCGCAAGCATCTCATTTGTAACAATTCCTAACCGGTATCGTATATACAAAATGCTAAAGTATATAACAACATACCTAAACCACAAAAACAATTAAAAAAAAAAAATCATCATTTCACAATCATAACAAATAAATTAATAAAATTAGCAGAAAAGTACCCACCCAAAAGTATTTAACTGAGCAAGGAAAAAAGGGTAATTACTCATAGGAACAAGAGCTAATTTATAAAGAACGCGATTAGCAACAGCTAAAGAAACGGTAGTTACGGAGGTTAATAAAACGGTTTTTTTAGTTGCAGTGGACCAATCGGAAGAAGAGGAAGAAGAAGAAGAAGAATGGAATTTGAAAACGGTTCGATGTTTGAGATTGGAAGAAGGTAAATGGAATGGTGATTTTATAGGAAGTGAAGAAGAAGACATTGAATTTGAATTTAGGTTTTTGAGTTTGAGATTGTGAAAATTGAAATGAGAATGAGAGGAGAATGTCAATGAAGAAGAATTGAATAAGAAGGTTGAATAAACTGCCATAGCTCACACACTAGCTCGTGCTTTCTAACTCTTTCAACCACAATCCCATAGTCTGCTGTAAATTAAAATTAAATACCAATTAATTTATTTTTAGATTTATTCAATTCAATAATTAATGTATTTGCCTGTGGAACAAATTTTTCTAAATTATACTTTTAAAATTCAAAGTTTGTATGCATGTAATTTAAAACACTAGTTAACCAATTTTTTTTTATTCAAAGTTTTTATACAATATAAAAATAAAACAGACTTGATAAATCAAACCCCATAAAATAAGAATTTATCAAAATATTAAGAGATGACAAAGTATTTGTAAGATTCATAATTCAGTATTGACCAGAGTGGCATATGGAAGCTTAAGTTGGGAATATCATTAACATTTTCTTCTACTTTTGTGAAGTTATTACATTTTTTGAGCCCACACCTACTCACTATGTATTATGATTGCATACATGTACATTCGTTTTATCAAAGATTATAATGTCCATATTTTAAGTTTGGTATTGTTTGTTTAAAAAAACTTTATTAAAATATAGACCGTTTAATCTTGATTCAATGAGTATAGAAGTTTTGAATGCATGAATACGTCAAATGTAGAATTCAGAAAATCTGATTTCATCAACTACAACACATTGGAGAAAAAGTCTTACCTTAAGAAACTTGCAGGGAATAAAATATGTAAATTTAAAATATGTAAATTCAGAAAATCTGATTTCACTCTCAAATTTAAAATATGTAAATCTAGAGTGAGGACTATCATGTGGATTTCCTTATAAAAGAATCGGATGGGGTGAAATGAAAGAGGATAAAGTAGATAAAACTTTATCTTTTATATTAATTTATTTGTTCTAGTCTTTTATGTTTTTTAAACGAGTAAACGTTTTATTTGCTTTAGTCATTTGTCTTTTTAAGTGAGTAAATATTAGTCCCTTTTTCAATAACTTATCAAAAGTTGTTGAGATGTCGTTGACGACATTATATATTATTTTTTGTTAAATAGTCCGCTGTTTTTTGTCATAAGGTTAATATGTGGAGAATTCAAACTCCCGTCCTTGAATGTTACATGCAAGGTCGAACTATAACAATTTCATTCCACTTAAAGATGAAACGAACGTGTTTCACATGTCTTCCTCCTCTCGCCATTTCACATTAACAATTTCCTCTCGGATTTTCTTCTTTCATGTATATTTTTTCTTGCTGTCTCACACTAACATGATTACAACGTTTTTTCCTTTAATAGAGAAGTGCCTAAATTTGCTTGACGGGATGAAAAATCTCAAACTGAAGTTTTCTTCTAAAAATATTTTTGGGGTATTTAATCAAACTTTAACATGACAAGTTAGTGAATCAACATGTGAACTTGAGCACGGAATAACAACCACTGCCTCATGACAAGAGAGATGACACTAAAATAATTGCCATATTTGGATTATAACTCATGTAATGGAAGATTTGGTTATTGTTAGGAAAAAAGAAGACTAAGAAGATGGTAAGCAAGAAAAGAAAATAAATAAGAAAATCGATCACCAGAACAGGAACTTCATAGCATGTGTGATTGCAGCTAGGATTTGATGCAATGTATATTTTAAGAAAATGGTTGTTCACAAATTTTATAAGGTAGAAACACACAACACACGTATAAAAGACGAAAAATGCGTCTCAGCAGTTAACTGTCGCCGATTTCTTTTTCCTCGGCAGTTAACTGTCGAATAAAACTTCGGCAGTTAACTGCCGCCGGTTCCATCGGCAATTAACTACCGAGGAAATCAATTATGCAGACAGTGGGTTCTACATAATTCAACCAAGCCATTTTCGGTAAGTTTTTACCTGTAATTAAACTAGAGCATTTCCAAAGGCAATATAACTCATACAACATTTATACTCATGCATAAACAAGAAAAATACATTATCTTTTACAGTTGTCCAGAATTAAGTCAAACCGACAAGGGGTTCAAATTACACGAATGTTTGAAATTTATCAAAACGTTAAATAGTGTCCATAATTAAACAACACATTACAACTCATTACATATCGTTAAATTAAATCCCTACTTACATTCTACGCAGTTGCATAAGGAACGGACATACATATATAATATATTATCTTCCACCATATTCTGAAACATAAATCTGACGTCGTTGTCGTCGCGAATAAGCCAAGGCATATAACTTGCCATTTTTCACGTGTATTCATCTTTATCTTCTCCTAGGTCTATGCATGGCATCTGACCAAATAAGTGATGTGTATATTGATTTTCACCAAGATGCTCAAAATATGTGTTAAGTTGTGACTTCAAATCATCAAGAGAGTCAGACGACGTTATCATAACCTTAATTGTCTTTTTAAAAGCGGAGTACCTGACACGACCTTCAATTTTTGCAACCTCAGACATGTTTCACTTCACAAAAGCTTTATAAAATAAAATCATACATTAGAATTAAATTAATTGAAATGTAATAATCAATAAAATGTATATAAAGTGCGCAAACATTAATAAAGAAGAAATAAGTATGCACTAGTTTCACCACATAAAAGTCATATTATCATATATTTATATAAATTACATAATCTTAGTTATATATTGACCACAAAAAATTTGCGTTACAATTTCGACCCCAAAATATACGTTGCTGTAATTTCTACCAAAAAAAAGGACTAACACCGATAAAAAAATCACTCATTAAAGGCCAATTGATTGGGGAAGATCAAGTGAAATAGAATCTTCCTCATCTTCCGCAATTACTTCAAATTGTTGCTTTGCTTTTTCGGGAGTGTCCAACAAAAAAGGTTCCGCTTTGTTTGACTCATTTTTTGGTTGCGGCGGTTTGTTTCCCTCTTCAATAATCATGAGCTTTCGGAACAAATCATGTTGATCCAAGTACTCATCTTCCCAAGTTAACGTCTCTTCATTATTATGATTGTGCCACTCCGTAGATGATGGAGGTAGTGGACAACCATCCTTCAAAAAAATAAGCATGAAATGATTCGGAATTAAGCCAAAAGATATCTTCAATAGTAGTACTTTCACTTTGTGTTCTTGAGAAATAAGTATAGGTGTGCTCCTCCAACTTCGAGATTAGATATTGCAACGGCTTCTTGTCACCTCTATTTGTCTCTCATATTTGTTGACGTTCATTGTATACTTGCTTGATATTTGTCATGCAATGTTGTCTTTTGTTCTTCAAATTTATCAAAATATTTCTTGGAAGCATCTTGCTCTTGGTCAAGTCACATACCATCTTCTTGTCATCCTCCTTTAATCTACCGGCAAGAACGTGTCCTTCTAAAGTCGGTTCCATCGCATGGTTTTGAACTCCATTAAGAATGTTCAATCCCCATTCCTTTGTTTGCCTACTAAGATATCTACTAACCATGAACAAGCACTACATTTTCTTGAGCCCGTTGACGCATGCTTCGGTTTTTTTTTTTCCGGCACTTTGTGAGCTCCACTCTTTTCACACACTAGTCGCAACATTGGATTGATCAAACTTGATCTTTGTGTAACAATTGTAAATCCCGCCTTATTTGCTTGACGATGTGCCCATTCAAGCAAGTCTTCTCTATCTTTCCATTTAACGTCGTCTGGAAAAAAAACTTAGTCGTGCAACTTCGTTGGCATGAAGTGGGAGGACACCAGAGTCAACATATTTAGAAGTTTCAACATGGACGGAAGCTCCATCAATGTTTGGTTTGACTTCAATCTTAGGCGGTTTGACATCTCCGGATTTTTCGACAAAATTTGGTTTTGTCTATCCCGGAACATCTTCCACGTTCTCAACCATTACTATAATTAAACAACACATAACTATAAATTAACAACTAACTAATGCATAAACATCAATGCCATAATGAATTAAAACAAAAAAAAACATAAAAAAAATTGGTGCAAAATGGCAGTAACTGCCTTTGCTGCGTTTTTTCTAAGTTTTCCTCGGCAGTTGACTGCCGAAGTTACTTCGGTAGTTAACTACCGAAGTCCCCATAATTCGGCAGCTTACTGCCGATGAGTACCATGTTAATCTTTACGGTGAACTGACGTAAAAATGCCTAAAAACAGATAAAAATCAACCGATTAAAATGCTTAATACCTGTTTTTTTTTCGTCAAAAGTGTGTTGATACCTCATATGCTTGATGCTTCAATGATTTTGGAGCAAGATTTGACGAAAAAAATATTGGATTTGAGGGATTAGATGGAAGTTGTATGGAAGTTGATGATGAAATAGTGTGTAGGGGGAGCAGGTGGTTGTTTCATCTGATGAAACAACGCTTCGACAATTAGCTGCTGAAGTTTCCATAATTCGGCAGTTAGGTGTCGAGGAATATGAAAACCGGTGGTAGTTAACTGCCGAGGGGTATTTTTCGTACTTTATATGTGTGTTTCAGCCTTATAACATGTGTATACAACAATTTTCATATTTTAATTTCTCTGCTATTAAGGGCCGTTTGTTTTAGATTTTTTTGATCTAAAAAATCACTTTTTTATTTTTAGGTTAAATATGTTTTTAGTCCTTACATTTTGCGCCCATTTGAAGAATAGTCCCTACATTTTATTAAATGTTTTTAAAATCCTCACATTTTATCTCCGTTATCAAAATTAGTCTCTGCTATTAATTCTCTAACGGAGTGCTGATGTGGCAGTTAGTGGGTCCCAATTATTTTAGGGTTAAATATGTTTTTGGTCCCTACATTTTGCGTGACTTTGAAGAATGATTGTTATTATTTTAGAGGTTTTAAAAACATTTTTGTAGTGTTTGTTTTAGACATTTTGTTAAAAAAATCATTTTTAGCCTCAAAATGAAAAGCTATTTCAAGTAGCTTTTTCAAAATCTATTTCTTTTAAACATAAGGAACTCAAGTGTAAGAGCTTCAAATCTTTAAAAAATGATTTTTATGATAGTAAACAAACAGAAATAACTTTAGATTTTTTTAAAAATCTCTAGATTCTTTTAACTTAAAATCTATTTTGTTTAAAGCTGAAACAAACGCACCCTTAGTTCCGTTTTTTTTTGTTACACTCTGTTGTTAGTTACTTTGTCCTAATATCACATTAATAGTAAAAATGGTTAAATATGTTTTTAATCCCTATAAATATATCAAATTTCCATTTTAATCCCTCTAAAAATTTCATTTGACTTTTAGTCCTTATAAAATTCTCAATCATCATTTCTTGTCCATATTTTTAAGTCAACTCATGTATTCTTTAATGAAATTCTGCATAAATGTGTACAATATTGTAAAAAATCTATCAATTTTTTTTTTTTGACTAAACATGAATTAAATATGAATTTTTAACAGGCAAAATATAAAATTTCATATTTAATTCATATTTTTTTTTTAAATTCTAATTTTTGTTTGGAGAAATTTTTATAATATTATAAACCTTTCAATAAATTTGTTCAAAAATATGAATTCTACGTTAATTTACTTAAATTTATCCCCTACCCAGAAATTCATAATTAAGTTCATCCCCAAATCCATTTCAAACAAACACAACAACACATCACCATCTACAAATCACCATGAACTCAATCCATTACAACACATCCTTTGTTTTCAACCCATTCTAAACCAAAACTAACAACAAAGTAAAACAAATTCAAGGGGACGAAATCACTTCTTTGAAAATGGAAGATAATTAGAAACATCGAAAGAGAAGAAAGAAACGTCACAAACCCAACTCTCAAGCCACTGCCCCATTCACCAACCACCAGACAGCCACAACGCAACTGTTTTCACTCTCCCTCTCACACGACTTTCTTCCATCACCATACTATCATCGTCATTTGCCGCTCCTGTCAGCCACCTCAACCTTCAAATTCAACACCTAGGCTACCTCCTCCAACACCGTCAACAAAATTATAGCTTCAATTTGGATTTGAGATGAGGATTTGGGATCGGTGGGAATCATACCAAGCATGTTCCTTTCTGGGTGAATCGTTATGTGTTTTTCACTCGATTTTGCTCATGATATGATGGAGAGACAAAGCATAACAAACTAAGTGTGGATTGATTCTTTGGGATTGAAAAGAATAGAGATGGATCAAAGACAAACACCAACCACATCAGACTTCTCTATTCATTTTTCTTCCAGCTATTTCACTCTCACTGTTTACTTATTCATCATAAAACCAACACTTTTTTATGCAAACCAGCAAAGTACCGATTCTTAACCAATTGTCCATGTGTTTCTAAAAACTTTAATGCTCATATTTAGTATAAATTAAAGAATGAAAAGATTTTAGAGAAACCCAGTAAATAAAAGATTCAAATTTCTTTTATACCAAAGGTCTTAGAACAAAACTTTAAATATTTAACAGAGAAAAACGTAAAAATTTGTAGAGGTTTTTATGTCTGTGTGTGACTGCTGATGTGTTTTAGACTATCGATTTAAGTCCTATGATAGTTTTGTTGTGGTTCGGTACTGTTTGGACCGTTCTTTTGTTTGTTTGAATTCACTTCTATGGGTTTAGCGTGACCTATTACATCATCAACCGTGATAAATTAAAAGCGACCGGAAGGGAGAATAGAGAAGGACGATTGTTCATTGTTTTTGGAGTATCAACGTTCAAGTGTTTTGGCAGATCTGGTTGAAGAGGAGAGAGAATCTGGAAAGGGGGAATGGATAGCTACCGACAGTCTGATAAGATCTATAGGATTTCATTATCCAACGGCCAATTTTTTTTTATTTAGCTTGCTCACGGTAGGAGACCTACCAATGTCTCTCACGATACAGAGCCATAAGTTAGTACCAATGATATCGACTTGAGTTATTGGATTTTAGTGTTTGTCTTTTTAAAAGCATCACCATATTCTGGTTAGTGTACTAAAGTTAAGTTTGCTTTTCTACTCAGCTTAGATAGACTCATAAAGAGACAAAACAGGCAGTAATATTGAAAAACTGCCAAAGGCATTTCCTATTGCAATTATAGGCCTGTACATGATAATATTAACATGAAATAATTAAAATTTTGTCAACCCCCTGTACCACTATTAAAATAGCTGCTAACCTAGAATGTAACAGTATTTTGAACAAAAGAAAATCTCATCCAAATCCAAATCCCTCATTTGCTTCATGAATCGCAAGCAGTAACCTCTCTTCCAAATGTTGTTTGGATGGATACTCCGGCAAATCTAATTGATTGAAACTGCATAAAGAATTATCGATGTCAATTCAACTCACATCACAAATGATTCATCACGAGATGTAATATAGCCAAAACTTGACCCGAAAAAATTATGTCGATAGAATATATAACCAACTGAAAGTAGAGAAATGGTACCATGTATGAGCAGAAGGCAAGTGATCAGAACTTCCATATGCCTTGTGTATTTGAAACTTTTGAGCACCTGAAATTCCTTGAAGAGCGCTGAAACCCTCTAGAGGCACCTGAAACATTGGAAGCAAAAATCAGACCCATTAATCGTACATTACATGTTCACAGCTCCGCTCCAAGTCTTCAATACAACGAACCAACATTATTCAATCTTTTAAAATACGAGAGGAAGCCAGGGTATTGGAATAGAATGCAAACTGAACATATACTCTTGCTTATGTTCACAACCATGTGACACATACACTTAAACTCACGACCATTTGGAAGAAAGTAAACAGAAAAACTGGGTGTAACAGAATGTAGCTAGCATTTAATCTTATTCACATCTTATACGTCCAAACTCCAAATAAAAGTATTTCCAATATGAAGGATAATTTCTTAACATAGAAAATCACTGTAAATTTTGGGACACAGCCAATAAAAGATCAAAATGTTTAAAGCTCTGAAAGAAATATACCTTGGATGTGCCTGTCACAAACTGCAACAGCCTAGCCTTGTCCTCTTTGCTGAAACCTTGAACAACCTCCCAAAACCATTGAATCACCGGGGAAGCAGCACTATATCCAGAATATTCTGTATTTGCTCTCAAGTCATCCACTGAAATAAAATGTATACCCGAGTGTTAAAATTTCTTTTCTAGGAATTAAAAACTTGTAAAAATAACCAGCATTAATCAAATGAGCTAGAATGACATCAACAAAGGAAAATG
>Ga0228711_1007966_pt1 | contig 15103 bp, 10 predicted proteins | sample MedpolnodulmetaG_2_FD_177996 | JGI IMG/M metagenome (GOLD analysis project Ga0228711, IMG submission 177996) | Root nodule microbial communities from Medicago polymorpha collected in Santa Monica, California, United States - brown nodules | ecosystem: Host-associated > Plants > Roots > Nodule...
CGGAGGTACAAAATCTGGAAAATTAAAATGAACTACCGGATTATATGTACCGGATGTGTTATTAAGGGCATTTTTGAATCTTTAGGGGGCCTAAAGAGATATTGAGGGGGCCTAAAAAGCAATCCTCCAAAAATATCATGTTTTTCTTATGTGAAATTCGTTATTGTCACTCACTCAACAATCACTCTCTCACTCAACCTAACTTTTTGACATTGAACTTTGGCATCATTAGGCTAACCCAAATACCAACACAAATTTTTGGCATCATTAGGCAAAACGGTTTTATATTGTTTTGTTTTCCCTATTGCGGGGAAAGCAGAAACTGAAAAGGCAGAGAGGGAAAGAAAAACAACTACCAAAGTAGAAGTGATTGTTGTTGTCATTATCGGTCATCTTCACCATTTACCACCTACCATCGCTTAATCATAAGAGAGAGTTCTTTATTTTGATTTCTCGTTGCACTCTTCTCACACTCACAAACACATTTGACTACAAATGATGGATACGTGAATTTTAACAATAGTACTTTTTTTTCTTCTTCTATGCCAAAAAATAATATTATTCTTATAAAAAAAATTGGAAAATTAAAAGCCCTTCGGTCTCTTTACAATTGTCACTTTTTCTGTCCTCGTGAGCTTAACTCAGTTGGTTGGGACAATGCATAAAATATGCAAGGTCCGGGGTTCAAACCCCGGCCACTACCAAAAGAAAATTGTCACTTTTTCTACAAATTTTATTCTTATTCAACTATTGAAATTTCAAAGTTTTTGCTTATTATGATGTTATGTGCAAACTCAAATTTTTCTGATGACTAATATCTACTGGGAAATTTAGTTGGCCAACTTGAGTGTTGTCTCTTTGTCAAAAAAATAAAACTTTAGTGTTGTCTCTCCTTTCAATAACTTATTTCATCCACAAGATTTCAAGTTGAAACCTTTCTTAAAGGATTTGGATCCAATTCCAGTCTGATCATGTTTGAGAATTTCCAAAATGTGTATTTAAGTTGTAATCAAGGAATAGTTATATATTCTAACGTTCGAAACCTTAATATATTTTGTTGGTTGGTGGAGTGGTCTCATCGTTTCACTCTATACCTTAATATGTATTTGATGTTTTCGAAAAGTAGTTTAAGAAACTATTTTAAAGAGTCGTTTCTCTTCACCAAAGAACATGAGTTTCTTTATAAATAGAGATACTTTCTAACATATATTGTGATTTTGTTACAGAGTTGTGACAAAAGTTTATCTTATTATCCTACAATGCCCTGACCAGACTCATCTTAAATCTTAATATACAAAACAAAGAAAAAGATAATAAGACATGATATCTTCGGATAGTTTTGACATGATCAACAATTGTATGTAAGATTTACTTCCAGGTTGAGATAAGAAATATTTGTGATATGACATTCCATGTTCATTCAACTTAGATGGTGATGCAGTCGATGATGTACGAACTCTCGAATTTTTCAACACAATTATTACTTCGGAAATTTGAAATCACAAGGTGAAATTGAAAGTTGGAGTGTCAACGATGTTATTGAGGAACAAAGATCAAAACCTCTTCATAGAAGTTGATTGCCACTTTATTCGAGAAAATATTATTTATAGCATTATTGTGAAACTGAGACAATGTCTATTATTTATTTATAGCATTATTAAAACCTCTTTTGTGATCTCAAATAATCAGTTTACTAGTTAACTGATATCTTAACTAAATCTGTATGGAGACCTCGAATGGATTATATATATACAACAAATTTGATGGATATGATATATATACTTTTGAGGCATTGCTGATTGTATCTTCTTCATCTGAGAGAATATCATTCAAGCTTGGAAGATACACATTGTCAGGAATTGGTTCGTGTTTGTTGTGTTCCCAGGAAGCATCTTTCTTGTCATGCAATTCCCAATGAACATGTGAGACGCCTTTTTTTTTTCTGAGGCTTCCAAATCCACTATGTAGAAAGCATACATCATATCAGCATAATAAATTGGGTTAGATAAGAATCAAATACTTCTACGCAGAAACTGAGCTATTTTACGATTAAAGCACATAAATACCTTTTGTGAGATTGGGAAGCTTGAGTTCTTTACCATCCTGATTCCATCCTCCCCTAAGCTTTCATCACACACAGGACAAATCTGATGTAGGAGCAGTGAAGCAGTCATTCAGATATCAAATTTCAATTATAACTACGCACAATACCTATGTTAAGTTTAGAAATGTCTTGTTTCATTTTTCCTTAGTTTTTGACTAAGATGGTTACTTCATGCTCATCTTTTTATTAAGATCAGAACAAGTGCACTATATCAAGCTGACACAGAAATTTTCTGTTCAATTTCATTAGCAGCTAAGCAAGGACATTCATTTTTACAAACAATAACAATGTCAATAGTCCAAATCATTCAATCAAGAAATATCGGAAAATGAAGCCAAACCTAACAAAAACTCAAAGAAATACTTCATGCAATAAGTTCTGCTAAACATAAGTTATAAAATTCAGGAGGTCATACCATATTATATGCATCATAATCTACTGAACGGTCACGGCCAGTTGAAACTTCAATGTCGAAATCACATACAGGACATTTTACAATCGTTAGATTAACCTCATCCGGATTAACTTGATTTGCAACTGAAGTATCTTCTGTTAGGTTCAAAATGGATCAGCATCAGAATGTTATTTCTAGAACAAGAACTCCAATTTGCATGACATACAGAGTTCGTCTCAAAATTATTAAAAAACCGAAGACAAAATGTCTTACACTGATACATATGCACAAGATCACAAAATACCAACAAGAAAGAAAGAAAGAAAGAAAACGATGCTAAGAAGAATGTGTGGCTACATCCCTTATTTCTCTCAATTAGGAGAAAATTTGTTTCAGCAAAGATTTGAAAAGGATTTGGTTTAGAGGCTTTCATGATAATCTCTATCAGTTTAAAAAACTCCATAACAAGGAAGTTTAATCTTTAACCACCCTTTTCAGGGTCCATTCAATCAATAATCAGGAGGACACCATTTCCAAGGTAAATTGAAGACTTAAGATGTAATCAATCTATTCTATAAATTGATATATCATACAGAACCTAGTAATCTGACTTATTTCTAAGGTACCAACAATTTATTTTCATTTTTGACATGCCACTGGTAAGAAAAAGAACAGGTTTTCACACACATACATAAAGATTATTAAAATCAAATATAAAAAACAACCTTTCTCATCCACCGAAATACTGTGATCGTCAACCTCATTCGTCATATGAATATTTGGTGGACCCCTGATTTTGAGCCTTCTGATGATCCTTAGGTCTTCTTCATTGATATTAGAAAGTTCAAGATTCATTAAAGCTGAATTGTCAAAAACAGAAGAATCTTGTGCCACCTCAGTAGGTGTTGTTGAAGATGAAGCTCCAACGTTGTTTTCCTCTGTGCAGTTCGTCATTGTCACTCACTCAACAATCACTCGCTCACACAACCTTTTCTCATAAAAGACTGAAAAGCTTATTTGGTTTGATGGGTTACTAGGGAGGTAGCTACTTATAATGTGTTGTGTATAATGTGATAATGTGAGTTTGTGTGTGGGTGTGTGTGTGTCTGATGTGATAAGCACACATGGAAAACGATTTTTAATTTCGCTATTAAATTTTAATTTTTTGTAAAATGAACATTGTTATTAAAATAAGCCAAGAAATTCTATTAAACCTCCCAAGAAGGCCGTTGCATCATCAAGATAGTACTGACTTCAACAAAATGGTTACTTGTACAGATGATGGATAATTGGAACACATTTGATTGGTCCAATTTACACTTTCTTTTGCATGGAAGACAAATAATAATTACCGTGTGAAAGCTTGTTTAACGTATCCCTCTAGCAAACTCAATAAGATCAAACTTGTTTACCGTGTGATAAGCACAAATTTTCCATAAAGTGAACATTGTGATTAAAATAAGCTAAGAAATTTTGATCACCCTTGATACCAAGATGGCCTTTGTGAAATAATACTCACTTCAAGGGAACGGTTACTTGTGCAGATAAAGTACACTTGGAATACATTCATTGGTCAAATTTACAGTAATAATATTTTCAAAATTTGAGTAGCTTGAGACAAGTAATAATAGTGACTACAAACAAAGAGTTTTGGCATCATTGAGTACCTTGGTCATTAAACTAACCCAAATTACTACACAATATTGTAATGTAACTCCAAATGCTTTTTCTTTTCCCTGGCGTGGGGAAAAGTAGAAACTTAAAAAGAAAAGGGAGAAGAAAAACCATGGTTTAATCTTAAAGGGAAAGACAAAAATGAAGTGAAATACATTACCAAAGTAAAAGCGAGAGGCTTTGAGAGAAGGGAAGTTATTGGAATGAAGAAGAAGAATGTTGAAAGTCCTGAAGTCCATGATTGAAGAGAGGGAAAGAATAACTCGCGTGCAGTTTAACCATGTTGTTTTTTCTTCTCAACTAAGGTCACAAGATCAAACGTATAATACTTAAGTGCACAAATAGATATAGATTCAGTTTATGTTGCCACATAACATAACTTATTAAACTATGTATGACATTAGATATAAAAAAGTAAGTTTTTGAATTTGTAGGAACCAAATCTAAACAAAATATTACGGAGATTAAAACCAAAAGTGTTATAATTGAGGGGTTAATATTATATTTAAATGAAAAGAAATGAAGGAAGAGGAAAATGAAAAGAGAAGAGAAGGGAAAATGAGGGAGTTGGCATGTGTGTTTTTTTACTTGTAAATATTAGTATGTTAATGTTATTTTAGTATTTTGTGGAGGATATGTGTCGTGCACGGGTGACAGTAAAATTTTACGACGAAAGTGGTTCTTCATCCACAAAGTGGTCAGCCAATTGTTGCTCAACAAAATTTATGATAAATAAATCCAAATACTTCAAGCCTGGTTTAACTTCACTGTGTAGAACCAAAACCTATAACACGTTTGTCTCTCATTCATTCCACTCATTATTTTTTTATGGTATACTTTATACCAAGAGGGGTGACCTTTGTGGAAAATTGTGTGACTGCATGAAATATCAGGTATCTCACGTGCCTTGTTTGTTCATATGTCATAGTTGCATATTTTAGCATTCATCATTGCCATTTGAGGTTCATGTCTGATGCGTATAAGGTTGTTACTGTACTCAATTCTTATTGCAGACCCCATTTTGAAGGTGTTAGAGTGTGCCACAATCCTGAAATGCAGAGATTCAAGACGAATTAATAGTACCCACATAAGAACTTAAATGGACATTAAATATAGAGCGCCAAGAAAATATGAACTATGTCGGGTACTAGTTAAAAATCAAAGACACTATCCTTTGGCCCCTCTACTCGACCTTTGTAATTTTATTATAAAATAGATTTACACTCACACATTGGACATGATTTGATAACTATGACTTTAATGGAGATGCAACGAGGTATAAAATAGATTTACACTCATCCAATAAAAACACATCGTATTGTCAGGTAAACATAACCGCTTCTTAAAATTAACAGTTATTCAACAATTATTGGAAGTTAGTGCACCGGAATAAAACTAAATGCTATTTTATACAAGCATCAAATCTATCTGAAAATATAATTAATCAGTTCCTCGCAACGACTATATATTCTTTTATTCTAAGAATAAATCTGAAATGAGCAGCTGCTAGGAAAAGGCAGTCTTGTCACTTCTCTCCTGAACATCTTGTTCATTGCCAGTTTCTGATGCATCTTTCTCGAAGCTGCAAACAGAAAACCATCAGCGATATTTTGACGAAAACTAAACCATACCTTAATAATGTGTATAAAGAACTCAGAGTTCATTCAACAAATATCTAATACATAAAAGTTTGGAATGTGCTACGTGGTTCCATTTCAAAGTTCAGATATCACTACTTGTTTTATAAGTAATTAACGAAACATTCAAAGAGACGAATGATAGAGATTTACTTCTCAAGAGGAATAATACAGTCAAGTAATTCTGGCAATAAAGGGAGTGTCACACAACTATACAAAGTTTGGAATTAATGAATCTTTTCATATTCAGAAATACAATAATGATGAATTAATGTGCAAACCTCCTGTACACAATCCTTTAAATTGTCAATTTAGTAATTATATATCATAGTAGGTTAGTTCAAAGCTAGTCTTAGATCATGAGATTTAGATAAACCATCTGAATTGTATCTCAAGTCAACAAATACAGGCTATTAAAGTGAGTGTTAGTACATGTGTGCATTGGCATGCATTATGTGACTCCGTTAATCAAAGTTAAGATATACTTTTGGAAAGAAATTTAGGGAGAATGAGCGTGATATCATATACACACTTCCTGTATCTTTCAATGTAACCTTAAAACGGAAAGAATATTAGAAAAATGAAAATCCGAAAAAGCAGAACATTTTGGAAATATATGGTAAGTTGGTGACACCATCAGCTACATAATTTTCCATACCACATGAAGAAGTATTTTTATTTAATGTATAGAACAATGATATTAAAATCAGATAGACTAATTCACTTATGAGTTTGGTTTATATTTGTAACATAACCAAGAGCAGGATATTAGCAGAGACTGCAAAGGAAAAAAAAATGTTTAATTTTTAATCACATTCTTTTAATGTTGGCACTTTGAACTGAGTTCCTCAACTTTGTTCTATTTCTTCATACCAGCATGCCACCATTACACCATTGCTGATAGTATCTTTTACATATAAGAGAAAAGTCATCGGAGCTTGGAATATACACATTGTCCCTAAATGGTGGCAAAATTGAATCAAACATTGGTTCATGTTTGTTGTTTCCCCAGGAAGCATCTTTCTTGCCATGTAATGCCCAATCATTCCGTGAGTTCCAAATCCACTTCATAGAAAGTATACATTGTTATTCCATAAGACTTCAATTTGATCCAATTTCACTCTGATCCTGTTTGAGAATTTCCAAAATATGTACTTAAGTTGTAATCATGGAATAGTTATATATTTTAACGTTTGCAACCTAATTATATTTTGTTGGTTGGTGGAGTGGTCTCATCGTTTCACTCTATACATGTAGTGGTTTGAGCCCTTGTTGCTACATTTTTAGATTTTATTTGTTTATTTATAATCAATGGAAAGACAAAAAAAAAAGGAAAGAAATGTGTCCCGCAGGATTCAAACCGAACACATTGACGTGTGCAAACAGACATGTATTTAATGTTTTCAAAAGGTTGTTTAAGAAACTCTTTCAAAGAGTCATTTTTCTTCACCAAAGGACATGAGTTTTTTTTATAAATAGAGACACTTTCTAGCAGATATTGTGATGTTGTTACAAAGTTGTGGCAAGAGTCTATCGTATTATCCTACAATACCTCGACCAGACACATCTTAAATCTTAATACACAAAACAAATTGATATCTGATAAATTGAATTTTGACTTGATCAACGATTGTATGTAGGATTTACTTCTACGTTAAGATAAGACGTATTTGTGCTATGACATTCCATATTCAGCCAACTTAGATGGTGACGCGGTCGATGATGTACAAACTCTCGAATTTTTCAACACAATTACTACTTTGGAACTTTGAAATCACAAGGTGAAATTGAAAGTTGGAGTGTCATTGATGCTATTAAGGAACATAGATCAAAACCTATTCATAGAAGTTAATTGTCACTTTATCAAAGAAAATATTATTTATAGCATCATTAAAACCACTTTTGTGATCTCAAGTTTATGGTATAACAAGGTATTTGATGAAAATTTAGTGGAATCAAATCAGCTTGCTTATAATGGGTGATCTTGTGAGTTGAGAGTCCAATTGATGATAACTAGTGACTTAGTAAGTTTAATTAATTCAAAGTTGGAAGAGAGGTATTAATAAATCAGTTGCTCAACCAATGCCACACCACATTAACAGTCAAGTAATTCTGGCAATAAAGGGGTGGTTTCACACAACTCTACAAAACTTAAGGTTAGGAATGCAAGTTTCCATATGCAGAAAGATCTACTCAGTAAATATCTTGCTACGTGATTGATTAAATTGGTTTAAAGTTTAAGTTCATTATAAATAATCATAGTAGGATAGTGCAAGCTAGACTTAGTTGAGAAACCATATAAATTGTATCTCAAGTCATATGATTATACATGATATTTAAGGAGTTGGGAGAAAAAAAATACCAACCCTACTAGCGGCACGTCATATGAAAAAATTATAAAGAGAATAAAATTAAATGATGTTGACTGATATAATTAAATAATTTTTGTTTTTCATTTTTTTTCATTTGATGTGAGTCTCTGACCAAATGTTTTTGATTTGAGGTTTTGACTATAAAGGACTTGCTAATAAGTAGGGTGACTCTTACCAAATCATTCTTTCTAAAAATTGGTTGATATGTGATGCCTAAATAAAATAGAGAACTGAAAAGAAAAGAAAAACATGAATCGCCTCATTTGTTCTTGACGTTCCATATCCCTTCGGACTAAAGAAGAAGCGGGTAAATCAACTAAACAGTAGGAGATCAATTTACTTCTGGGAATGAAAAGAGAAAAATATATGCTTAAGTGGACTTTCCTACAAGTCAAAAATTTGCTCTGTTGTAACCTTTAAAAAGTGCTTTTAAAGAATTTGTTGAAAAATTGAGTATTTTATGGTAGAACAAAGTATTTGATGAAAAATTGAGTGGAATCAAATCAGCTAATAGTTTATATGACTCCCTTAATCAAAGGTAAGATATAATTTTGAAAAAATAAACTAGCAAGAATGAACAAATAGGAAATATCTCGTTTTAGTCCTGCATAAAATCTGAGAAGCTAATTTCAGTATCTCACGCGTAAAGATAAAGTCATCTAGTAACTCAAAAGTGAATATTTTTCTGTTGGTATTGCAACACGAAAAGAAGAAAAAAACGCAATGCCTCTTTTTACAAGTATCATCAAAACTATCCGAAGATATAATTAATAAAGCAGTTCCTCGCAAATGCACCTATCTATTCTACTATTCTAAGAACAGACTTGACATAAGCAATTCCTGAGAAAAAGCAGCTCTGTTACTTCTCTCTTGGACATCCAATTCATCGCTGGTATCCATTGCATCTGTCCCAAAGCTGCAAACATGAAAAAAAACAATAAAATCAATACAGCAAAACTAATTTGAAAAAACACTACCACATACCTTATTAATTTGTATGAAGTACTCAAAATCAATACAGAAAATAGTTAATAGAGAATGTTTGGAATGTATTACAGGTTACCGCTTTAGAATTCAGATATTGCTACACGTTTTACAAGTAATTAAATAAACATGTTCTAAGAGACGAAGAGTATAAGACTATAGATATACTTCTCAAGAGAATATGATTGTGAACTACAATCAAGTAAATCTGGCAACAGAAGGGAGTGCCACAGAACTTTACAAAATTCAAGGTTTGGAATGAAAGTTTTCATATTCAAAAAGAAAATAATGTGAAATTAATGAGTAAACCTCTTGCAACATGATCCTTTAGACTGTCAATATACTAATATAGTAATTACAATCATAGTAGGTTAGTGCAAAGCTAGACTTAGATCATGAGATTTAGAGAAACCATCAGAATTGTATCTCAAGTCAACAAATACATGTGTGTATTGGCATGCATTATGTGACTCCCTTAATCAAATTGAAGATATAATTTTGGAAGAAATTTTTTGGGATAATGAGGGTATGATATCACACATACACACACCTCTCGTATCTTTCAATGTAACCTTAAAACGGAAAGAATATTAGATAAATGAAAATTCGAAAAAGCATAATATTTGAAAATCTATGGTAAGTTGCTAACACCATCAGCTACATAATTTTCCTTACCACATGAAGCAGTTTTTATTTAATGAAGAGAACAATGATATTAAATTCAGATAGACTATCTCACTTATAAGTTCAGTTTTTATTCATAACATATCTAAGAACAAGAGATTTACAAATACTAAAAGGAAAAAATGTTAAAGTTTTAATCATTTTCCTTTGATGAGTTTAGTTTATATTTATGAGTTCCCAAACTTTGTTCTTTTTCTTCATACCAGCATACCACCATTACAACATATAGACTGCAAAGGATCATACCTTTTTGCAATGGATGTGTTTTCTGCATCGAGAACATCTGAGGCATTGCTGATGGTATCTTCTTCATCTGAGAGAATATTATTCAAGCTTGGAATATACGCATTGTCCCTAATCGCTGGCGAAATTGAATCAGGCACTGGTTCATGTTTGTTGGGTTCCCAGGAAGCATCTTTCTTGTCATGCAATTCCCAATGAACATGTTTGGCTCCGTTTCTCCGAGGGTTCCAAATCCCCTATGTAGAAAGCATACATCGTGATATCAGCATAATGAATTGGGTTAGATAAGAATCAAATACTTCTACGCAGAAACTAAGCAATTTTACAATTAAAGCACATAAATCACAAGATAAGTTACAGATACCTTTTGTGAGATTGGGAAGCTTGAGTTCTGCACCATCCTGATTGCATCCTCCCCTAAGCTTTCTTTACACGCAGGACAAATCTGATATAGGAACAGTGAAGCAGTCACTCAGATACCAATTTTCAATTATAACTAAGTACAATACCTATGTTAAATGTATAGAAATGTCTTGTTTCAATTTTTCTTAGTTTTTGACTTAGATGGTTGTTTCATGCTCATCTTTTTATTAAGATCAGAACAAGTACAATACCTATATTAAGCAAGGACATTCATTTTTACAGATTATAACAATGTCAATAGTCCAGTTATCATTCAATCCAGAAATATCGGAATATGAAACCAAATCTAACAAAAACTCAGAAAAACAAGTTCTGCTAAACGTAAGTTATAAACTTCAGGAGGTCATACCGTATTATATGCATCATAATCTACTGAACGGTCACAGCCAATTGAAACTTCAATGTCGGAACCACATGCATGACATTTTACAATCAATAGATTAACCTCATCCGGATCAACTTGATTTGAAACTGAAGTATCTTCTGTTAGGTTCAAAATGGATCAGCATCAGAATGTTATTTCTAGAATAAGAACTCCAATTTGCATGACATACAAAGTACGGCTCAAAATTAATAAAAAAGCGAAGAAAAAATGTCTTACACTGATACATATGCACAAGATCAAAAATACCAACAAGAAAGAAAGAAAGAAAGAAAGAAAGAAAGAAAGAAAGAAAGAAAGAAAGGTTTAATTTTTAACCTCACTTTTCCTTCATCATATCCAAATTAACAACAAACTTTCAGGGATCGTTCCATCCATACTCAGGAGGACATCATTTCTAAGGTAAATTGAAGACTTGACATATAATCAATCTATTCCATAAAATACATCCAAGGATAATAAAATTGATATATCATACAGAACCTAGTAATCTGACTTATTTCTAAGGAACCAACAATTTATTTTCTTTTTTGACATGCCACTGTTAAGCAAAAGAACAGGTTTTGACACACATACATAAAGATTATTAAAATCAAATATAAAAAACAACCTTTCTCATCCACCGAAATACTGTGATCGTCAACCTCATTCATCATGCGAATATCAAAAACAGGAATATCTTGTGACACCTCAGTAGGTGTTGTTGAAGATGAAGCTCCAGTGTTGTTTTCCTCTGTGCAGTTCGTCATTGTCACTCACTCAACAATCACTCTCTCACGCAACCTTTTCTTGTAAAAGACTGAAAAGCTTATTTGGTTTGATGGGTTACGAGGGAGGTAGCTACTTATATTGTGTTTGTATAATATGTATAATGTGATAAGAACAAATGGAAAACGATTATTAATTAGACCTCAATTACCCTAAATACTTGTAACTAACTATAGTTCTCTCTAACTAACATTCAAGCAACTCTAACCACCTTAACTAACTCTAGTTATCTCAACAGAAGACAAATAATAATTAATAACTTTCAAAAAAATAAATTTAAGTGATGAAGGAAGAGGAGATAAAAACATGTGCCTTAGTGAAAGCACTGAAGTGCATGTGCATGTCCATGGTGTTAGGTTATAGAGGGAAGTGATGTGAATGAATTCTTCAGATGATGATGAATAACAACCATTGTTTCTTCTTCTTCTGTTCACAAACAGATTGACTTCGGATGACTCACAGAAAATAATGTTAGTAATTCAAGCAAATCTTACAAGACTTACATGATTTTTGAGCAGTCACTTACGTTCTATGATGACATAGGTATGCAAACATAATACTTCACATGTATTAATGCATAATTTTTTTAAATTCGTTAAAAATTAATTTTTTTTAAATTATTTATCGAGATAAATCTAACATTTTATATGCTACCATTTTTTTAAGAAATCTTATATGTCATTTGTCTTTATATATTAGAAGAAAAGTATGATCAAATATATTATGTGAATAGTCGCATGGTTAACTAATGTCAATCATTTTGGGATCGATGGAGTAAGATAACCCATGAATCCATGCAGCCAGCGAAATCACGATCATCCCACCAAAATCAGACATATCACATTTTAAGAATGCAGCTTGACTGCACCTGGATTCATTGCACTTGATTCCTTTTCGATAACTTATAGGTTATAAGTAATTAGATGAAAGAAAAAAACATTGTTACATAATTGTCATTTGTTTCACGAGCCTATAATTTATTTTCAGTCACTTACATTATTTTTCAATAATTCTTTTTTTTTCTTAATTTTGTTATTGGTCTAGTTGCCACATATATTCAACTAAACACATACAAAGAATGGAAATTTTGCTGACCTAGTTTTAACTCAAAGTTTAACGTAAATTTATCTCACGGTCAAATCATTACATTGTAACAACGATAACAAAATTTGCTCACAGTCTAGTGCCTGACTATGCTTGTCGGCAGCTGTTGTCAAGTATATATAGTATGTAATGGTGTATTGCCTTGGTATACTCTATCTGGATACTTGGATTTTAAAGCATCAGATGGAGTTGGTGTGTGGACTTGGATTGTGATGTTTATGTATTTATTTCATGAGATTAAAGTATAGAGAAGAAGAAAATGAAAAACTGAGAAAAATGATTATTCTATATTGAAGAGTTTGTTACAATGAGATATTTATAGTTGCTGAATCTCTGACTAACTCCTTAGATGCTATAGCAGGCATTAACTAACTCAATTGTAATGTAACTAGGATAGTCTATGTAGCATACACAATAAGAATGGTGTGGAATAACTTGCAGAGCAAGTTAACTAGTGCTTAGTAAGTTCAACACTATTCTTATTTGAAAGGGGTTTTGTTATAACATTTTGATGTGAAATTCCTGAAAGTGTTTGGTGTTACTGATGCTTGCTGTTCATTGTAAGATGAGGTGTTTTAATTAGGGTATGTAGATTGTATGCATGGTGGTGAGTTGCATGTGGAGCATTGCTGAAGTATAAAGGATGCAATCGTGTATTAGCTTGGCTTCTGGTGAACTTTGTAATTGTGTATTTTACTTGATTGTTTGGTCGTTTAGCAAATAATAGTGTAGGATATTTGCTTCATGAAAGATGAATAGAGTTTGTTTATGTTGAATTAATAGTACCCACATAAGAACTTAAAATATTGCCATGAAAATATCCATATCATAACATGGTGAAAATATTGCCATGAAATGCAAAACATAAACTTAAAATAAATATCACTAAATTTCTCAGTAACCACATGACCAACCAGTCATACATTTTGCTAGCTATCCAATATGCTAAAGATGTGCTATTTATGCTATATTAATTCATGCACCAGAATAAAACCCAATGCTTGTTTTTACAAGCATCAAAGCTATCTGAATGTATAAGTAAGTATTTCCTCGCAACGACTATCTATTCTTTTATTCTAAGAATAAAATCTGAAATGAGCAGCTGCTAGGAAAATGCAGTCTTGTCACTTCTCTCGTGAACATTGTGTTCATTGCCAGTTTCTGATGCATCTTTCCCGAAGCTGCAAACAGAAAACCATCAGCGATATTTTGACGAAAACTAAACCATACCTTAATAATGTGTATAAAGAACTCAAAGTTCATTCAACAAATATTTAATACATAAAAGTTTGGAATGTGTTATGTGGTTCCATTAAAAAATTCAGATATTGCTACTCGTTTTATAAGTAATTTGAAGGGATTTTAAGAGGGGTTTTTCAAAAATTTAATCCTCTTTGCGGAAGAATTCCCATTGAAACGGATCTTGATTAAATCATTAATCACAAATCAAACAGAAACTTAAACACTTTAAGATTCATGTGTTTACCTCTTGAAGAGCAGAACCTTTGTAGAAGAAATATTTCTGATCACGAGCAAAGCAAAGCAGCGATGCCTCTACTCAGTCCACACGAATAGAACTTCTCCGATGACCGGTGCTAGCCAATTCCAACGGAGATTCAGAGAGAACAAGGTTTAGAGAGCGGCGGGAGAACAAGGTTTAGAGAGCGGCGGCTAGAGTTTCACAACTTTTGTGAATTAGGTTAAGCACTCACAAAAAGTCTAATGCTTCAGCACAAGGGTTCTATTTATAGAATCACTTGTGTGGTCAGCAAGACAACACTTAAGTACACCGTACCTTACGGTGGATCGCGTTTCTCTATTTTTCGTAGATTAAATAATAAAGTCATATTTAATTATTTATTACTAATAAGTCTTACTTATTATTTTATAAATAAGTCTCACTTATTTATTTTATAAATAAGTCTCAAATATTTATTTTATAAATAAGTCTTACTTATTTATTTCTCTCATTTATCTATCCTTTGTGTGTGACCCTATAGGTTCCCGTAACGTTGGCAATAATATTAAATCACATATTTAATATTATAAACAGTGAGCGGTATCTAGCAACACATCGCTGCTACCCAAGTGACGAGAATGTCATGTGATCTGACGAAACCTTTCTGTGATAATGATGATGTGTATAATTACCCTTTTGCCCTCATGTCTATATTGAACACAAGGCATAGTATGTCACCCCTGTCTAGTTCAATATTGGGCCGTAGACATTTCTCCTGTTATGTAGGAGGGGCAAATTCCATCTAGGTCACTCATGTCCCTCAGCATGATTCGTGGAGTACCCATCAACCAACGTTATAGTTATCTTGTTACAGA
>Ga0228711_1007968_pt1 | contig 15103 bp, 7 predicted proteins | sample MedpolnodulmetaG_2_FD_177996 | JGI IMG/M metagenome (GOLD analysis project Ga0228711, IMG submission 177996) | Root nodule microbial communities from Medicago polymorpha collected in Santa Monica, California, United States - brown nodules | ecosystem: Host-associated > Plants > Roots > Nodule...
GAGTGACTTAAGATTATACATATTACTGTTGTTAACAATGGACTTCAAAAACTCTTCTTTTCCTCCATCAGCAGAAAGTGACTCAACAGATGGTAGGGATGGCAATGTAAGTTTGGGGACATTTGTTATATATAACTCTAAAAGTTGTGGTAGCATCTCTACTCCTTTGAATTCCAACACCCTCTCTAAATTTTGTAAGTCACATAAAGTCAACTTTTTTAATGACGTAAAAGCCTTCTCAGTTGCAGGTTCATATACGTCATCATCAATGTACTTTATATCTCTCATTCCAGATACATAAAGAGTAGTTAAACATGGTAATTTACCAAATGGAGGAAGCTGCCTGCAGTTTTTACAGTCATAGAGAATAATACTAACTAGACCTTTTAGAATAGAAGTATTTCTCATCCAATGAGGAAAATCCGTTCCCCCATAACCTTCCACCCCAAAATGCGTAAGTCCAGAATGAGGCTGAAGAGCTTCCAGTACTCGCTCGTCATCAACACCACCAACTTGTGAATTAGCATAATCACCCCATGACAAATATAAGCGATTTAAGTCCTTCTTGCCAATCAAATTAGCTTCTCTAGCATCCTCTTCATTTGACACATTCTCAAGGCCTTTGATGTATAACTTGCCTTCTAATTGTAACTTGTGTAGCTCTGGTAAACCATACCCAGTTTTTGGACCAACAATGAAAATGGTCAATGTTTTTAGACATGTTAACTCCCGAATTCTAAAAGGAGTTGACATCAATGAATTGCAATTTTTAATAATGAGATGTCGAAGGTCCTGCAATTTTGTAAATTGTTTGGGAAAACTAGATAGAAATCTACATAATTCAAGTTTTAGTGTTTGCAATTTCTGCAGTCTACAAACAGAACCAGGCAAGGTTGTGATGTGACAACAAGAAAGTTCCAAGTACCTCAAATGCATTAAACTCTTCAATGATGAGAGTTGTTGAGAACATGTAAATAAAGCTCGAAGAGGGGTGCTTGATAGCAACACATTTAAATTCTTGGAGGGTGGTTTATACTCAAGAAAGGTTCGCAAGGAATCAACTTTTTGGAAGGGAATCATGTAGTCAAGTTTTGATTTTTTATCAAAGAGACTTAAATGGTGAACTCTAATTGACAAATTAGTCAACTTTGAGACATCATAAGAAATACATTCTTCTCCCATAATAGACTGGGCTAAATCATGGATAAAATCATGCATTCGGAATGTAATGTTACCTGCTAAATCAGATTTAACTTCTTGAAAAAAAGATCTTTGCCATAATCGATTCCATACCTCATCACCAACATGCTCCATCTGTAAATTTCCTCTAGACGTAACAAGTCCATTAGCCATCCAAAGATGAATAAGATTTTCCTTCACCATTTCAAAACCCTTGGGAAAAACAGCACAGAAAGTAAAACATGGCCTCAATGACAATTTCAAGTTAAAGTAGCTTAGTCTCAAAGCAGAAATGATAGGATCATCCTCAGATGACCAAAACTCACTTTCCAATACAGAAAGCCATTGGCGTTTGTCGCGTTCAGAGCACAATGAGCTTCCCAATACTTTAGCAGCAAGAGGTGAACCTACACATTTTCTAACTATCTCCTGGCCTATTGCTGCAAGTTCTGCATGCTCTTCCCCATTTGGTCCAAAAGCATGTTGTTTAAACAATGACCAAATGTCGTCATCATATAAACCTTCCAAATGATGAGCAGGGTGAGGTCCCATGATGGATGCAACAGTTTTAAGCCGTGTAGTCACCAAAATTGATGAACCTTTCCTTGTATTTCCACACTGCAACAAAAACTTTAAGTTGCCCCATTTAACTTGGTCCTCGTTCCACACATTGTCTAGTACAAGTAGATACCTTTTGCTTTGCAAAACATTTTGAACTTTTTTTTGCAAGGATTCCAAAGACATGAGATTCGGATTTTGTCCTGATTCAGATTCTATGATAGAATGTAGGATTTTCTTCAAGCTGAAATCATCTGAAACACAAACCCATATTTTCAAATCAAAATGGGTGGTTACACTTTCATCGTTGTACACCAATTGAGCAAGTGTAGTTTTTCCATATCCACCGTGGCCAACAATGGAATAAACAGATAGATCTTCGCTGTTACTTGCATGCCTTACAAGAAACTCAACAACTTGCTCTCTGTCACGATCTCTTCCATATACTTTCGGTTCAGCGACAACGGAAGTAGTTTGGCGCCCTTCATCATCTCCTCGTTGGAGCTCCTCCGTGGTACCCACTGGTTGTAATCCACACCTGATCCTGTCAGCAGCAATGTCATCAATCTTTTTAGCAACCTCCTGCATCCTCTTTCCAATGTTGCGACGAGCCAAAATCTTCATAGGATGTAAACGGGTGATCCACTTGTTGTCTCCATGCGCTTTTAATGTTATTGAACATTCATCCAATATATCATCAAGCACATAAGCAGCATCACGCAGTTGCTGTAGCCACACCTTCACAGCATCATCTGTTATTTGCTTCTTTTCGGCATCTTTTAGAACACCGCGGATTAACGCGAGCTTTCTAGATAGGTTTTGGGTCAATTCTCGAACACCCAAAAACGATGAAAGCTCCCCTAGAACAGCAGATCCGAGGTTTTCAATCACGATTCCGAGTAAAACATCAGTCATTTTGCAGGTACGAGAATAGAAATGAATCAAAGTTGGGTGTGAAGATATGAATCAAAGTTTGGTTTACGAATATGAATACGCTAAATTATTTGTTTTCAATGATTATCTATTAAAGATTCTGGTGTAACTTTTCAAACTTAGCTCCTCTAAAAATAAATATTTATTGTATATGACAAGTTGTGAGGATAACTAGATAAATACAAGTTGTGAAGCTGTGTATGGAAAACAACAAGAATACTAACAACTATCAGGACTATAATATTACAAGTTGAAAGCAGAAAACAAAATTGAAAAGATGAAAATAAAACTATAATATAATATTGTACAGCGTACCAGTTGTTACTCTGTTCGAGAGAACTCCATACTCGCCTGCCTCCCCATTCCTGACCTGCAAGTGGAGTTTATGACATTATACTGTAAACTGGATAAGGCGGTTGATTGCCAAAGAAATTATACTGTTAAATATTTTATAATAAAAAAATCCATTTTATCATTTTTAAGTGTTTGTTTAGGATTTTAAAAAAAAATCATTTTATCAAATAAATTTATTTTGACTCTAAAATGAAAAGCAATTAAAATTAGTTTTTTTTCAAAATCTATTTTTTTTTTAAATATAGAGATATGATATGAACTAGTTAAAAATCAACCAATAAAAATATAGGTATGATGTTTGTCGCTTGATAGCACATAGATATATGCAGGGAGGAGGTTCCAACCTTGGACTTCCTACCTCTCTATATTTATATTTAAAACTTATGATCTTCGGCTTCTAAGTTACTTTACAAAATAAAAATGTAACTATTCTGTGATTGATAAATGCTAGCAACACATAGTTTAACACACATTTTTTAAGACACTGATTAAAATTCACATGAGTTCCACCAAATTCATATGGGTCCCACATGATTTGGTATGACCAATGTGAGTTTTAACTAATCAAAGAGAGTGTCTTAAAAAGTGTACATTAAAATGTGCGTTGCTAACATTCTTCTTATGTGATTTCATTATTACTCTATTGTTCTAAACATATGTGTCCTCTTTACTCATTTTCTTTCACTTACATTATTTGTCACTTTTGCAATATCAATACAACATTTATTATTCTTTTCTATTAACATACTCTTATTTATTGCATTTTATCCATCCAATTATTCTAGTAACTATAATTAATATGGTGTATTAGTAAATGAAACACATTTATCATTAAAACCAATACTACTAATCATTTTCTTAATAACAATGTAAAACTCAAAATGAACACCTAATTTAAGACAGATGGGGTATAAAAAAAATTTACTTTTTAAGTTCATCGAGTAATTAATATATTGATCTATATTATAGATTATATATATTTTTATAGTTTTTTTTAACAGCACAATATTATTAAAGCTAAAAAATTTCATTCTATCTCTTCTCTCCTTCTCAAATCCTATTTGTCACCTCTTTCTTCTTCTCTTTTTAGAGGGGTGATTTAGGGTCAATTTTGATCCAAAAATCACTCCCTTCAAATTGTTTTTCCTTCTATTCTAATTGAATAACTGAATTCACATGATTTCTGTTTTCTTTCGTTTGCTTTTGTGATTTCGTCGTCTCTGAACGACTCTGTTTGTTTTGATTTCCCGTCTTAGTGCGATTTTTATTTGATTTAGGTTGAAAGTTAGCTTTGAGCAAGTGCAGATCCGACCAATGACAATGACTTTGACGTCGTCAACGTTGCAGATCCGGAGACATGAGTATTCTAGAGACATGAATATTAGTCATATTTGTAGGCATATGTACTTTGTTGTTTTATGCTATTAACATGGATGCTGTGAGTTTGTTCATATATTCATCATTTTTGTTTTTAGCGAATTTGAATTTGTATTTGTATTGTATTGATGTACTCTATCAATTTGAATGAATGAATATCGTTTATTTTTGTCAAAAAAAAAATTATTAAAGCTCCCAATGCATCTCGAGAGGAGATGTTGGTGTTAAAGAAAAAATAAAGGTTTGAATTTGTCATTGACCCCTGCATTTTTTTAGCATTGGTCGTTGTAATTTGTAAATTTTTTGGCTTTTGTCCTTCCGTTAAGCTCAAGTTAAAAAATAAATAAAACTAACAGTGTGTCACATGGACCAATTATTCGACACTACGTGGCAAACTAAAAGACAAAAACATATCTCAGCTTTTTAATTATTATTATTTTATTCATTATTTTTAAACTTAAAAATAACATTTGTTCCTGCGCTTTTAACATTTTTCTTATATTAGTCTATGCACTTTGGTATGAGTCCTCGAACTTTTATTTTAAGAAAAAAGAAACTTTCAATGATTTTATTATGTTTTATTAGAATTTGTTCATTATTTTCATTGAGAATAATTATAAGAAATAAAATAAAAAACTTTTTTAATAAAAATAAAATAAAATAATGATTAATGTGTAAATCCAATCCCAAAATACAGTAGAGAATGAGTAAAAATTATTTTATACATTTTAAGTAGAGCAAAAGACACATTGGAAAAAAGTAATCATTTTTTAGGTGTTTTGGAGGATTCATTTTTTTATGTTTGAATATATGTCTGGCAGCATATATTTTTACATACCCACAAATCAAAGACTAATTACTTGAAATAATTGACATTTTAATTAGGATATGTCAATTTTAGATAAAAATGAAAATATTTTTGACGTAAACATAGATTATTTTAAGAAAAACAAGAGTCATTTCATGTTTCTACACAATTATAAAAACTATTTGTCCTCGTGACCTTAGCTCAGTTGGTATGACAATGCATAATATATGCAAGGTACGGAGTTCGTACCTCGACCACCATAAATAAAAAATTACAAAAACTATTTTGTATTTCTCTCTACTGTTGAAAATAATATTTATCAAAAGTTAATCATAAAAACTTTTTATTCTCGCCAAACAATCCTGCGGATTCCAGCACCACTCATAGTAAAGATAAGATGCAATTTTAAGTCGATTCATACTCCAACATTAAGATAGCAACTTTATACTTTCCACCAATTCCATCACATCCACCTCTCCCTATGTCCATTATCGAAAATTATACCATTCCTCACATTTTAGATCGATCAAATTGTCACATTCCAAATAATCCACAAACTATGTCTAAATTTCTTGAAAGTAGCCTCATGTGTCCAACAATCCAAATGAACAAACAGATTGTGTGGAATAAGAAAATTAACCTCAATCCACTTCATCACAAATTGCCAAACCTTTGCTACAGCTTCACAATGCAAGAAGAGATGTACCACCGTTTTTCCCCCCTTTCGCAAAACACACGATTCTTGGAACTTTCCACATCTAAAACTCCTTTTAATGCTAGATTCACCCTTGTCGGTAATCTGTCCAAGAGCATATACCATGAGAAAGTTAATACCTTAGAAGGTGCTCGTCCTTTCCAAAGATACCAAAAAACATCCCTATCCACTATTGTCACCTCATCATCATCCAAATACATCCTTTCTAGTAAACTATAGCAAGATTTGACGGAAAAACCCCTTCTTCCCCCGGGCTCCACACACCCACCTGTCTCTACCACCATGGGACGCAAAACCATCTAACAAGCCCAACAAATTACCAAGTAGGTCGGTTTCCCTCATGAAGAGCTCTCTACACCAAGAAAGCTCCCACCTCCCTCTCATAGCCGTCAAATTCCAAATCTCCCTTTCCATTCTCTCTTTTTGATTTGAAATGTCGAACATACGAGGGAAGAGAACCCGAAGAGAACCCGGGCCTCCATCTATCCAACCAAAATTTCGTCCCCATACCATCTCCCACAATCCTTTCCACCTCCCCACTAAACAACTTCACCTCTCCTCTTCCCTCCAACTCCACCAAGTCCTTCCACCAATTCAATGCACACCTAGGCCACCTCCCTCCCCCCCATCTCTACCACACCCACAAAATTACTCCCATACATGTCCTTAAGGACCTCCTTCCACAACATATCATTCTTCAAGAAGAAGCTTCCATCGCCACCTCGCTAGTAGACTCTTATTCACCAACCTTATATCTCTTACTCCCAAACCATCCGTATCTCTTACTACCTAAAGTCCTGAATCTCTTCCCGTGACCAAGAGACTCAATCCTAATAGTGTTTGTTCATGGTGAATCAATGGTGATTCAACCCCAACCCTAGTGATTGTTGCCAAAAAATTCTCTATAAACCCTAGTTTTGTTGTTGGCTTCTAATCCTTGTTTTTTACTACTTTTTCATCTGATACAATATCTGAATTTATAGAGAAATATAACCCTCAAAATTAGAAACAAAAATACGCTGAAAAATATGTTTATATTTTTCCTCCATTAGCACATAATCGTGCCCAGATTTTTACTCATCATGCCCCGATTTTTTACGAGACAGAAGTTTCAAAACTAGGTCAACATCAGGCCACGATTTTGGTACTCTTTCATCCATCAAATTTTGAGTAAATTTCAACATTTCCTTTTGCTGAAGTTGCAGCTAAAGAATAGGTTAATTGTCATTAATTTTCTCCAGCTACAATGTCTCATTATTCATCATCACTTAATTTTGAAACTCTCCCCAAGTTCATAATCTACAAAACCAATTAATTTTGAGTGATAGTGAAATTCGTAAGTTTCAAGTTGGTAGCACAATAGATTTTGCTAGAAACTCATTTGCATCAAAGGAAGGAACTAAAAATTACTTGCCTTCTGAAACAAAGGAGGAAACTAGGTTGTCGAAAACCATTGTTGAAGTAGATAGAACAATAGAAGAACACATTTTGATCACTTTGGAAGGAAAGGACTATTTAGTACTGAGTGGAAACAGACTGTGGAAATCTTGTGTTTATATGATTACATTAGGATATGTTGATTGCAATGCTTTTTGGTTTTAATATGTCGTTGGCTGCAATTTCGGCTGCATTAGCTTTGGTTGTTCTTGATTTCAAAGATGCTAGGCCAAGTTTTTGATATAAGAATTTACCTTTGATGAGAGTATTTTTTTTATAGCTTTCTTACTGTGTTCCCAATAATAAACAATTTTCTGATTGATTGAAACTGTCCTTATCATTCAATGAGGCAACTTCTTGTAAAAAAAAAATTCACTAAGGCAACATTCAAAACGCTGTTGCTTGCAAGAAATACAAGCACTTTCATTGTTGATGCATAAATCATTAAAGGGGTGGAAATCCCTTTAGTAAGAGAATCAAGGAAATACTAAAAAGTTCACACATGTTTCTGCATCAGATCAAGAGCAAAGAATCTTTACACCTTACAAGATTTAACTCATCTGTTTTCCTCCTTTTTTCTTTTAGTTTCGTGCAAGAGTACGAAATCATTACTAGCTTCTTAGTAATTAAATGTTGCACAATTGCTAATACACGACAGATGATGAAACATAAACAGAACAGCTAAGCTGTTGGACATGCTTAGAATTTTGGTAACAAGTAAAACATGAATAAAACAACCAATTATTGCTCCAAATATTTCCTCTTCTTTTCCTTGAAAATTTTAGTGGTAAAATATTAAGTAATGTCTATCTTTGGAGGAGTTTTTTTTATATGATGTATCTTTGACCAATTTATGTTTACATTTTTATAGTACTATTGCTTTGAGCAAGAGTTGCAGTCTCAGCTGCTGAAATTTCCCAATAAGATGAGAAAAGGACATGGCTTATATTGGGGTCAACTTGATAGTTTGTGAACAAGCTCGCCGAGCTCCGAACCTTTCATTCACATTAACTTTCTAGAGTCATTTGAAATTCGCTCATAAGATGATAAAAAATTGTTGTTGAACTCCAAAAGGGTCCTGTTTTAGAAATTTACATACAAGCAAAATTAGTTTCTTGATATACAAGTTAAAGGGTATATGAGAAAATATTCATATATGTAAATGAGTAGTGTGATATTTTTTGTTTTTAGCATTTGTGTCAAACAAGTAAGTGATTGTAATGATTCTAACAAAAGTATGAATTGATCTAAGATGACAAGAAGCGAGAAATAAAGATATCAAAGCCATTAAATTTGTTTATAATTCCTATGACAATTATAATACATCCCATACTATAGTGAAAGATCATCGGATAAAATCTATCTGTGATCATTTTTTGGCATCACAAATAAGGCAGAAATGTGCAAAATTAAATAAGAAAGAATTAGCTCATCAAAACAAATAAAATATTACTACAACTGACATTTTCAAAATTCAAACATAATCTTGAAAATGCTAGTAGTAGCAACATTTTCTCTGTTTGGATGAACCAATCCTCCCTTATTGCATTTTGCAGATTATTGAATTGTTTGTAAGGCCAAAAGAAGATCATAAAATAAATTCTACTGAAAGATATATCATTAAAGTTTTGGATACATTATTATCATGGGAATTATAACAGTCCTGGCATCTCAATTCAATTTTAGGTCAAGATAGTTCCTAGATTACTTATTACATTATACAATTTGAATCTTCATTCTAAACTCGAGACTCTGGTTGTTTATTTATTATCTGTACTAGTGTGATACCCGTGCTAAGCACGGGAAATCAACCTACTTATTATTTTTTTTACTCAAGGAACTAACGTACTTATCAACTTTTAATAAAATATTATTTTAAATTGAAAATTAATTTATTCAAAGTTAGTGAATATTTAAGTTATTTGATATATAAATCAGTATAAATTTAAAGTAACTTTAATATAAAATATAAAGTTTTTTTGACAAAAAAATAACTTGTAATATTGTGTAGTTTTTGTAAAAATATATTATATAGTTGTATTAAGATATTTTAAATTAATATTTTATCCTAACTAATAAATTGTTTTGGGGGCTGAGTAGTTCAAATGATTTGAGTTAACGTATAAGGAGTTGAAGGTAATGGGTCAAACTTAAACGAAGGAGTAAATATTAATCTAACAACTAACTACAAAATTTTTTCATTTTTTAAAAAACCAAATGCTTCGATCTCTTCGACATAATAATATTTTCCCCAAGAATATATTACATTGACATTTTAAAAAAACTTATATTTAATATTGTCAAAATGATTTTTCATTAAAATCTATGGTAGCCCATGTTCCTAATATGATTGACAAGTCTCTAAAGATATAGATACTCACTTCGAACCGGTACCGAATGTAGAAATATTTTGATATATATGTAACATGCAAGTCTCTAAATATTATCCCCTACTTTTGAGATATTTTTGAACTTTTAATCACTATAATCATTACCCTAGTTTGAAATTGACTAATTACCTTATAGAGAGGTCTGTTTGATATCAAATATGGTGTTGGGTGTTTTCCTAACTCAAATGGATTAGATTAATAAAAATGGATGAATATTAATTTATGGTAGTAGGTTCGGGTTTGGGGAAAAATTTAGGTTTGAGGCGGGTTCGAGTTGAGGACGAAATTTCTTCAAGCCTTTTTCACACTTTAATAGGTATATTTTCAAGCCCAACTGCCTTATTGTTAGTCATCCGTTTCAACACTTGTTTTGCCTTGTGCTCTTGAATCCGATGACAGTAGTTATAGTTTATATCCTCCTCTTTAATGTCCATCATGTTGGAGTATGGTTATATATATAACTTTCATTAAATAAGTTTTAAAAATACTACTTCCATTTACCCTTTATATCTCTTTCATGAACAATAAATTTACCATCTCCTTTTTAATAAACTACACTTGATTCATATATCTTTTTCATTCTTTCCCGTCCCTTAGCAAGAATATATATAAACTTTTCTTCCTCATTGGTGTGTAAGGATTGGTATAACACATCAAAAGCTCGTGTTCTTGTCGCGTTCAATGCCTTCTTTGCCCCTTTCTTAGCTCTCTTATAATTTTTCTAAATATTTATACTTTTACACATATACCACACTTTAAAACACCCCCTTTTGATTCTCATTTTCATTTGAACATCTTAGTTCCACCAAAATTCTTTACCCCTAGCTAGGTCCAAAACCTATTAATTCTCTTAGTGTCTCTTTTACCACTTTTCTAATATCATATGTCATCTTGTTCCACATATCATTTTCGCTCCTATATAGTTTCACGCAACCTTCCTTTAAAATATTTTGTAGTAAAACACTTTATTTTTCATCCTTTAAATGCTACCACTCGATCCTTGTATCCAAACCATGACATCTCCTCTTCGCTCTTCTATCCCTTGCATCCATAACCAATATTATATGTTGGATGGTCAAACTCTCTACTGGTAAAACTTTAAGTGTAAACAAATATTTCTGTCATAATTACTAATAAGAAATAAATCTATCTGAAAACATGACATCTCACTCTTGTATGTAATAAGACTCCCTTTTGTTTTCCTAAAGTAAGATTAAAAGACAACAAAAAAATATAGGTTGAATTTACCCAATACATTCATCTCCCCGAGGCTATACCCTCATTCACGCCTTCAAAACTTATCAAACACTCCTTACATGCCCAGTTAGATCCTCTCCTAGAAAAATATGTTCATCTTGTGGTATATCTTGAATTAAGCCTTTCAGATCCTTTCAAAATTTTACTTTAGGATATTCTTCCAACCCTACCTAAGGTGCGTAAACACTAATAACATTAAAGTTGTCTTCTTTCCTTTCAATTTCTTTTAAAGATGTCTTATTCAACTACAAATTTGTGAGCTACAATACAATCTACTATCCTCTTTACATTCACAATATCCTTTTTTAATTCTTTATCCAAAATAATGTCTACACCATTTCTCGATCTAACTTTTCTAGTGTACCAATGTTTCAATCTTGAACTTTTTAACTCTTTAACCTTTTCACCCACCCATTTAGTTTCATGTTGGCACATAAAATTAATCTTCCTCCTATTCATAGCGTCAATTATTTCCATATATTTTCAAGTAAGGGTATCTTTAATCAATGTTCTAAAACGGGCCATACTTTCATGAACTAACTGTTGTACCCACACCCGTTTACAAAGATGAAGAGGCCCTTTCTTATTTTTAACTGCATTCAGGTGGCGATGTATCCACCCTTGCTAATTTAACATTGTAATTGAGCTAGCGTTTTTTCTAGGCATTGACCTAGGATTCACACTTTGACCCCAGGGATTCAAAGTGCTTCAATTAAATTCAAGTGTTTAAATTTGAGATTGGCGGCATAGGATAAATGTTTCCTAGAGTACAAACCTAGTTGGGATGTCGGTGTTTCCTCTTGATGCATGTCCTCTCTCCCAGTTCATCCAAAAAAAAAAAGTGTTCAAATTTTAAACAATAGAATCTAGTCTAAGTGTTGAAATTTTTATAATATAGAATGTCATTTAATTTTATATATAGTTATGGATTTTATAAAAAGTTGTGTGCAATTATTGGTTGATCCAACCCCATCCCGCGAAGACTTGTAGACATGGATAAAAGAAAATCTTTTTAAGACAATACATTTCTAGTACTCCCTCTAACCTCAATTATGACCTAAAGTTTAATTTTAAGATTTATTAAATAACTAATGTGCTTGTTCTGGATTACAGACCAAGTATATTAATTATTGAATGAACCTAAAAAGTCAAATTTTACTTATAACTATTATTAGGATTCAATCAAGTTATTATTTAATCTTGTATAATATTTTTAATGATATTATTAAATAGAAATTAAACTTCAAAAATTGAATCATGTGAATGCATATGGAGATGACTTCACCGAGATATATTATCAAATTAAATGCATATACATCATATTAATCAATATAATAAATGTAAATTAAATTTGACAACAATTATAATTTTTCATTTGGTGTGTATATATGTTTTTTAGGAATGGTTTATAAATATGTTTTATGGTGTCGTGTCTCTCTACACTAATTGTTCATTTAACTTATTTATAAAACAAACCAATTTAATATATAAAAGAGTGGAGGTTGGGGGCCTGAGTGTTTCTTCGTGGTGGCGGGAGATCGCCAAAATTAGAGATGGGTTGGAGGAGGTTGGTTTCAAGAGGGTGTATCTCGGTTGGTGGGTGATGGGGCTGATACATTATTTTGGCATGATCCTTGGTTAGGTGGAGTGCCGTTTCGAGTGCGCTTCAGGCGCCATTTTGATCTCGCGGTTGACAAATCTTGCACGGTTTCTCATATGGAATCGCGTGGGTGGGAGGTTGGTGGGGCGGGTTGGAGTTGGAGAAGGCGGTTATGGGTGTGGGAGGAGGAGATGCTAGGGGAGTGTATAATTTTACTTCGTAGTGTTTCTTTGCAGTTTAATGTGTCAGATACATGGAGATGGCAGCTAGACATATCTGCAGGTTACACAGTTAGTAACGCTTATCAGCTTGTAACTTCTCAGGACAGCCCTCAGGTGGACCGTGCAGAGGCTCTAGTTTGGCATAAACATGTTCCGCTTAAAGTTTCAATTTTTGCTTGGAGGTTGTTACGGAACCGGTTGCCTACTCGAACAAATTTGGTGCGTCGTGGTATTCTTTCTAGTGACGCGGCGGGTTGTTTGCCAGGTTGCGGTGGCAACAAGACTTCTCAACATTTATTCATTTCTTGTGATTTTTATGGCACTTTGTGGCATAAGGTGCGGTCTTGGCTTGGTATCTTAGGACCAGACCCTCTTAATGTCTTAGATCATTTCTACCAGTTTACTTATTCAGCAGGTGGCTTGTGAGCAAGACGCTCTTTTATATAGCTAGTTTGGTTGCTTTGTGCGTGGATCATATGGAATGACCGTAATCAAAGGTTGTTTAACAATATAGGTAGTTCCATAGATCAGATGTTGGATAAGGTAAAGCGGTGCTCTCTTTGGGGGCTAATAGCTAGTAATGCTATTTTTGTTTTCGGTTTTACCTTTTGGTGGTCAAGTCCGATGGCTTGTTTGGGAATTGACTAATTTATTTGGCTAACATTGCATCTCTGTAAGTATTTGGGGTCTTCTTGGTACACCTTGTACTTTGGAGATCCCGAGTTTTGTTAATATATATGTTCCATTTTTTATTGTTAAAAAATATATATATAAAAGAGTTTAATTACAGAAGAAAATGTAAAAGAGAATTCACAAAAGATTTATAATACAAAAATCAATATCTCTAATACAAACAAATCTTTATTAATACTCCACAAAACAAAGGATTTTTTTTTTGTCATAAAAAGAAAGGAATTCATAATTGTTAACATCATTTTTCATGAGTCGATGTCATAGTCAAACCATGAATATAAAACACCTAAATCTAATCGAAATTAACATTATAGACAAACATTTTAATAAAAAATGTAAATGATAAATGAGAAGACATAAAAGAGTGAAGAATCCCCTAAAAAAAATAGAGAAGTAAAAAACATAAAAAAAAACAAATGAGAGAAAGAATTAAAAGAGTGAGAATGGTAATAGTTCTCAATAAGTGATTTACAACATCATTCTACCACTATAAATTTGTTTACAACATCATTATACCTTTCACTATAAATTTCTTTTTGAAGGAGATTTCCACAGTTCCACTATATGTATCACAAACATAGTACGACATTGGCAAAAGAAAGAGACATTGAGGATCATAACATTGGCAACTATGCATCAATCATCATGATCAAAAGAGATTGCTGACTTTCTTGTGCCATATTTTGATTCTAATAAGTTCCACGACTATCTCAAAATTCATATTAGTGTTACCAATATTATCATCAAGATTTGTAAGTTCATAAATTAAAAAACACACAATGATATAAGTCCTAAAAGGTTTGATAAAAAACACACACCAAGCCAAAAAAATAAAATAAAGATAAACGCATCTCTTAGTGGTATCGCCTGAAGGTATTTAACAAAGGTTTGTCTAACATGTGCAATATTGCACATGTTAAGATGTTAAGATAACTAAAAGTAACAAGTTTTTATTGAAACCAACAATTATTTAACAAAAAGTTATATATTTAATACAAAATGTTCAAGTTCCAATGCAAAATTACTATTTTAAATTTTTTAATATGTGCAAATTTGTACATGATAGAAAAACCCTTTAACAAAAAGATGATCAATCAAAATTATGATTTTATTTAACAGCATAAAAATTTCGATAAAAAATTAATTAAAACAAAGTTTTGATCAAGGAACTTCAAATTTGGGTTAGCGTCCATGGTTGGCCACCATGATAACGATAAGAAAAATATAAATGAAAAAATAGCAATAAAACACACGGTGATAATACCAAATCAAATGATAAAGAATAATTATTTACTATTAAAATGGTCAAATGCAAGATTGTTCGTCGTCTCACATTTGCATGTTATATATTTATATGGAAAAATGACCAATACGGTGTTTGTAACAAATCAGTGCAGAAATTTCTTGTATTTTTAAGTTACAGGAGAAACTCTATAAATTAATAATGTCAGGATCGGAGAAATTTATTAATTTAGAGAGTTATTAATTTATCGATAAATTAATAATTATTAATTTAAAGAGTTTTTAAGTAATTATACAGTACATACCAAACAAAAAGGAAAATTAGTCTATGCCTCTTAG
>Ga0228711_1007972_pt1 | contig 15095 bp, 11 predicted proteins | sample MedpolnodulmetaG_2_FD_177996 | JGI IMG/M metagenome (GOLD analysis project Ga0228711, IMG submission 177996) | Root nodule microbial communities from Medicago polymorpha collected in Santa Monica, California, United States - brown nodules | ecosystem: Host-associated > Plants > Roots > Nodule...
AGGGAGGGTTTTGGCGGGAATATTGTGGCGGGAAAAGTGTAGCGGGTGCGTGGGAGCGTAGGATATCGTGGCGCGTGAAGTACACAGAAAATGAATTTGTATAAATTGAATAGACAAAAATAGGGTTGATTGATATTTTTTTGAGAGGTCAAAGATGTATTTTAAAACATTGATAATTTATTATGTATGTGTATGTAATAATTTGTTCCCTTTAAAACGAACTATATAATAAAAATAAGTAAAAAGCTAAAAAGAGTAGAAATTTAAAAGTAAATAAAGATATAGATAATGACATTAACATGCACCATGATCTCACACGTTTTTTTTTGTTGGTGAATGCACTTTCTTATCTTATACCCGTCAATCACCATAGTTGACATTAACGTAAGTTTTTGAAAAAGGATTAAACGTAAGCACAATACTACTACTAATGACAGTTATGCTATCTTTTTAGAAGAGAACGGTGGAAGTAGAGTTATAACTGAGTTTGATCCTTTTAAAAAATAAATTGAATACATTTTGAATATTAATCTCCACAATAAAGTTTGATGTATAAGAAATTAATTTTTGGAACCATTTTTCTAAGTTTTAGCAATCAAAATCATCAAAATTAGTTCTCTAATCTAAATCCACAAAAATATGTTTTTATAATAGGGAAATAAACTTTTTACATCCACAAAATATTACCTTAATTTTATGAAGGATTGTTTGAAAAAAAAAAATCGAATTCAGATCTTAGATAAAACAATTTTTGACTAATTTTTACTTACCTATCAGCTAAACTCCGGATTATCAAAATCTTTTCTCCTTTTTGTTTTTTTTTTTTGAAGAATAAAGTCTTTTCTCCTTAAAAGCATAGGTTAAGACAAAAAAAAACTATGTTTAGAGAGAAATACATTTTACAATTTCAACTCTCATTCTCTTCATTTTCCTTTCCATTTATATAGATACAAATATCTTTATTCACAAATCAAAGTAAGTTTAGTGCAAGTGGTTGGTGCATAATGTACGTTTGTAAACTTGAAATACTTTACATGTAAAAAAATGTTTTAATCTACCATTCTCCATTTTTCTCTACTCGTTGAAACTACCGGTAAGTTTTCTAAGGTCACGTCTGTGTTGGCCACTATAATAAGGTGGTGCACAAAAAAGACCACTATGGGCAGTGTTTAACAACCATTAGCTCAGTCTCATCCTCACTTACCCATCACGATCTACAACAATAACAATAAAACTCTTTCTTTTCCCGCATTATTGATTTCTCATGCACTCTATTTTATTTAGAATATATAATCCAAACGGCATAAAAACCTCTGAAACACATTAAAATATTTCGGATTGACGCACAAGAAACTCGTGATGGGGAAAAGCCGATGTGAGGGTGTGTTCAAAGCCACTGCAGTTTCCATCACGCCACCTAATTTCGTTGCTATCATTATTACGTCGTTAGTGAATATCATATTCTTTTGTTCGTGAAATTAAATTAAACAAGTTTAATTGGTTGCAGGATAATTGTTGAACAGCTCGTTCTTTGGTTAAAATTAAAAAGAAAAGTTGATATTTTATGAACGACCTATTATGGTGGCTCAACAAATAAATATTTACATTTCACATGTCATACATTATAAAATGTTCTGCAATAATTTGAGGTACACTATAGATAAAATGATATAAACAACTTAGACACTACATTCCCTCAAAAAAAAAAACTTAGACACTACAAAAACATAATAAAACAACATAGGCCTATATTAAACTATACCAACAACATGGTTTATCTGTAACAATATAAAACAACTTAGATTTCATGGCCTTCTCTATAATAAACTATACCAGCCACTTTGTCAAAAAATGATTTTCCTACGCCGAATTGTCTCTGGATTTATGTTACATGATATATACTTGTTAGGAGCTTGTCAGTTACCCTTAGCATTATGCAGGTAACCTTTCTCTTTCAGGTACCAAAATGCAGCCTCAGCTGCACTATCCGCTGAATCTTTCTTCTTTGGTAGAGGTTCCCCAATAAACTCGATAATCATATTTGAGGCCTCTTCTATCTCCATTGCCACCATGCAAGTGAATCTAAAATGAAGCAAAGGTAGTCAACACAGGATCCTTGATATCGTGTTAAAAATAAAAATATACCAAGCGATAAACACTGAAAGTTTTTTATGTTGCACAACAATGTTGACATGGTGGTTGAAGTAAAAGAGTTAAGGAGACAATCATATTTAATCTTTCCTTTTCTTGTCAATACAGGAGTTGACTAGTTTCCTTAATTTGATTGTATTCCCTAGGCTATTTATACCCTTGTGTATTTTTGCATCGCATGAATGATTAATACAGAGAATTTCACAAAAAATGGGTACAGATAAACATTTATATCAAAAAGATTAATTAAAACAAAAAAGATATTGAGGGACTCACAACTTAAGGTGGTCCGGTCCCTCTTCCTTGCAGCAGTCAAATGAAGGAGGTTTCCAGTAATTAGCAGCACATAATTCATACAATCGCGATCTTGCTGTTATTTTGTATCAAATAATGTGAAAAAATAGTTAGAATCAATGGAACAGAGGTTGCCGGCTTCGGTATTTGGCACAACAAAACAACTACAGTTTTTATATTACCTGTCCTTGCTAAGTCACTGCCACAATCACGATTTTGAACGGTTTCACTAAGCTTTCCCTTAGAAGAAGATTGAAGCCGTTGCGCGACACGTATAACACACGAGAAGGATGCATCCGATACATCCCGAATAGGGCAGATTTCTGGATTAGAATTGCTGCATAGGTCTCCATTAATCATTACTTGTTCGATGGTAGTAGTATATGTTACATCAATGGGAGTTTCATCAAAGCCAATGAGTTTTGGTTCCCTCTTATATGTTGATTTCAGAACGTCTTCCAAAGTTTTTGTCCTCAGTTTCAAGCCTTGAGCCTGCGCATTCACACCCATGGTGACTCAAATCATACAGTAAAATACAGGCAATATAGCTGCTGAAGTTGTAGCTAAAAAAGTCAAAATGCATCTCTCTAAATGATTGATATATAGTAGAAATAACAGCAGAAACAGTAACAACACCCAGGAATAAGCTTAAATGTTGGAGAAGATATTTTCGCATTAGTTCGTAGTTTCTATCAAATTAGTTTTGTGTGTAGCAATACTACCGCTTTACTAATTTGCACCTTCTGCACACATACTTGCATTCCTCTTTCCAATAATTGAAAAGAATTGTGTGTACGATAGGAACCAAACAGATATTGAATTATAATCTGAATCGAGGGAAATAAATCCTATAACCATAGGTTGTTACAGATAAACCAACAAATGCAAAAATAAATGAGCAACCCTCCTACTTACAAGATTAAAAATAGAAAGAAAAAAAAATGCAAAAGATAATCCCAATTCTGTGAGAGAACCAACTTCCCTGCTCAGTCCAGACCTCCCAAAACAATTCCTATTTCTACAGAAATCAACAGCAATATACTCGGATGTTGTGCCACTATGCACTGAGGAAAAATGCACCGTTGGTGTTGAGAAAATGAGAATGGAAATATAAGAAAACTAAGCATACTTATTTTACCTTCAACTTTGAAAATAGTCGTTGTGAAGCAACTTTAGCAGCTTCTTTTTTATTATGGCTGGTCACAGAAACTTTTTCATATACACCGTCCCCAGTCACTTTAGCTTCAACTGAAAAAGTTTTAGCTAGTTTGGATGTCAAAAGCTCCAATTCCAAATTATGAGATTGGCAAAGTTCTTGCAAATCCCTAACAGGACTAAGCTGTAAACTTGATGAAAATTTCATGATTGGGTCCAAGAATGATGTCATAATCTTCCAAACTTTGTTCAAATCAAATCCTGAATCAAGAAGAACGGCACCAATACAAGATTCCACCAAATCACCTAAGGCCTGAAACAATCCATAATGTCCATTTAAACCCCATATATATATAATGCAAAGTTACACAGCAATACGAACCCATTAAAACTTTGAAACGGATACAAACATTATACTTAAGGAGCGTCTCCTCACAGGCAGATGTATTTGAAATGAATAACAGTAAATGCATCTTGGAGCTGCAACATTATAAAAAGGTCACAGTATCTACCTTAGGACTATTTGTCCCTCCATTTGTGTCACGGTCTGATACAGGTCTTGTAATATAGTCCGCATACTTTTTTATTGCCCCAGTCAGAGCACTTGAACCACATAGAAGAAATTCATGAAAACAGCGATCTACTGCCACACAGGCAAATGCCTTATTATTGACAGACAACGATCTCAGATCTGTCAGTTGGCCAGGCTTTAGTTTGGGATAAGCAGAGTATAGATATGACGTAATCAAATAATCCAAGACAGCATCTCCAAGAAACTCCAGTCTCTGCAAAGATTTATCAGGTTTTTAAAACTGAAGATCAAAATGTACCAATAGAATTCCGACCAAGAGCTATAAAGTAGAGATAATAAATCTTATCTAAAGTCAAAAATTGGGAGCCAAAAGAAAAATGATTACCTGATAACAGCCTCCTCCGTGCTTATTATACGAAGGATGTACAAATGCCTGAAGAAGTAGACCCTTATGAACAAAGTGATGCCCTAATTTTCCTTCAAGGGAGGGAATGTCTACTTCACTAGAAAGAGGAAAATAGCCAACACTTCCAGTGCAAATATTAACAACTTGCGAGGCTTCAAAATTTACTTGTATGCCAATCCATGTAAGAAAGGCAATTGCAGCTTTAAATCCACTGTCAACTATGAATGCTCCCACAAGAGCTTCAACCACATCAGAAATTGTTTTCCTATGCAACCAATGGTGATTTTTATTACAATGGATTTGAGTTGCACTCCTTTTCTCCTCACCAGAATCTAAACATAAGTGGATGCTGTCTTCAGTTTCCTCAGTACAAACTCTTGGGCAAGGACGGCCTAATGCATAGAACTGGATGGGATCAAGTGCCTGGTCACGTATATAGACCTGGAAGAAAGAACAAGGATATAAACATTAAACAACTGAAGTCATTAAATAAAAATATGCATTTTAAAGCTTGAAAGTTGACCTCAAGATAGAAAGAATGATAATACTTTCTTATTTAGGTAATGAAAAAGCATGAAATATGACTTTACCTGCAAATTGCGCTTAATAGCCAACTTGAGCAAATTGGAATTATTTACAATATTGGAACGCTTGCTGGTAAGGTCTCCTTCATGAAAGCTGTCGTGCAACAGAAAAAAATGGCGTGCAACAGCAAATTTAAGGAAAGCGTCACCGAGCACTTCGAGCCTTTCAAGGGAAAAGCGCTCCTGACACTGCTCGGTGGTGAGAGCCTCTAGAACCTGGTAGTGTTATTCATAATTGTTAGTAGCTCTAAACTACAACAATAACGTGTACAACATAAGCACTGCAACAGTTTGTTGAAAAGGAATAACACATGCATTTACTAAGGCCTTACCCTATGGGCACTAATTTCAGCTGCCTCTGGGAAGGAGGAAGATAGATGGTTCCTCAGTTCAATGGCAACCAGCAAGTTTCCAAGACGATGCATAATTGAAGGTAGCAAAGATATGGAACTGCCAATATCCTTTGAAAAGCCTGCTATTTTCAGTTCGCATAGCTCAGGAGGAAAATAAACAAAGTGTTCCTCCAGCTCACGTGGTTCTGTGACTGAAAAATTAAAATCTACAATCATTTAGAGAAGAATCGGAAGAATTATCAAAATACAAGATAAATCCAAAATCCAGATGTCTGTCAATGCAAAAACATAGAGAAATACACATTCATCGGTAGATTATCATTGATATTTATGGTAGCATATAATGTATATGTGTTAGAAGCAATCTAATTTGGGATTAATATTAACACCAATTTTGAGTGTGGGGGCTGATTGTGTGTGAACCGTTTCCTACACCCAAGGCTATCCCTATTGTTGTTCAATTTCTTAAGTTGCCAATGGCATCAGATAGGTTTTGACCTATCCCTACCAAAAACCCATAAATGTGCTGCACCTACTGCGCTACTAATCGACAATCCCTGCCACAAATGTTACAAACTACTGGACCTGAAATGTGGAAAAAATGACAAAGCAAAGACACTCTGCTGGCTTGTAAAAAATCATGTCAAAAAATTTAATTACCAAGACAAACAAAATTGAACACACAAAAAATAGGTTATTCAACACAGTACCAGCATCATCCACATTCTTTCGATCGTGTAGTAGGTTGTGCAAATTGAAGAGTTGTTTTGCATGCAGAAGTGGTTGTTCAGGGCGTTTGAGATCAATGGAAAACCTGACATCCAAGCATGCAAGGTTTGTTTCGTCAAATATCAGTACAAATAAATGATATTCCAAATTACATATACAAAACCTCTGATGTCCGATTCTATCAGTTAATCAGGAAGTTTTAAATATCTCTCATAAATCTAAACGTTTTCATTAATAAAAAAAATATGGAGATGGAAAACCAAAAGTGAAATAACAATGTATCAGCAATAATAATAATTAATATACAGATACCTACTTTTCATTTAAGTGGTCCACGAAGCTTGAAGTTTCTGAATTTTTATGAAGACTGAATCCATTCTTTTCATAGATAACATTTGTGACAAAAAAAAATAACTTGGTATGTGGAACATACACTAAACTATTCTCAACATCTGTAATACTTCTGTAACCATTGGCAAGTAGCAGATGATTATCCATAGAGGTAACGATTTTATCTGAAGTAACTTCTGGATGCCTGAAAATTGGTGAACTAAGGCATCTCTTCACTGTCTTCCAGTCTACTTTCATCACATCATCATATTCTTTCAATATGACTGGAAGCAAAAGGTAGAAGGTCGATGTGCTTGTGTGAGATTTAGCACCCAATTCTACAAACTTGGAAACAAATTCTAATCTATCGAGAATAATTTTGAGGAACATTTCTTGAAAATTCTCCGCCATCTTAATCTGCAAGATGGAAAAGCCCAATTGTTAACTTCAAATTTTCTTTTTCTTTTCAATTTTTTGTTGAAAGAGTTACTCACCTCATCTTTGTTGAATTCTACAACTCCAAATGGAATAAATTTTGTCATCACGGATCTACCGTGAGCAAGATGAAGATCAAGTTTCAGTTCCTCTGCCTCCATTGGAAGACGAGTCATGATGAATAAACCGAAATTTTTATAGACCCTATCCTCTGGAGTGGGGGAAAATTTAATGTAGTAAGAGTTGAGACGGACAGTTTTCTCCTCATGTTTCCATGACTGTCCAAAGACAGAAGGAACTCGCATCTCATATAATTCTCCTCTTGAAATGTCATCTGCAGATAAATGAAAATTAATATAGCACTCACATAGCCAAATTGTTACATCCCTAGAGCCATAAGTTAATAGTAATCAACATAGTAATAGTACTACAACTGAAAACGGATAAAAAAAATTCCTCAACAAGCTTAGAAGCATGCAAAGATACATAGAAGAGTTTAGTTTTAATCCACTGCTTGTGTAAGCTTTTACCGTATCTTATCATGTGTTACCACATCATCTAAACCTTTGACTATGATAATAACTGCCTAAGAGAAAAAAATCTTTCAGTGATCTGGCAACACATGAATGGATTATGGTGCAAGTTTTCACACCAACAATGAATCAACATTAAACTATCCAGAGAAAAGGGCGACACAGTTTAAAAAGTCTAAACATGATCACTGATCAGCATCGAGGATTAGTCACTCTCCTTACACTCATAGACAAGTTATCATGCTCAACGCTTAATTTCAAAATATAATGTATACAGTACATTTCTGACAGCCTAGTGAAAGATAATGAAAGCAATGACTAATCAAAGTGCAGCTGAAGTTTTACCTGCATACTCATGTGAATCAGAAGAATCCAAAACCTTTTCTGGCTCTGCATCATTTTGCCTTGGCAAAAGACAATCATTCAAAGCACCTAATTTATGCAGTTCTTCAATTACTTTCAGGCAAGCATCTCTTTTCGCAGCTTCCATAGACAATTGTGGCGTACCAACAATTTGGTGTATAGGAGCATTGGAAGGCAAAGTTATTTGGCAGACAGTCCCTCCTAAATCATCAAAGTAAAAGAAATTTGGCCGGGGATCAAAAAACCTGAAAAGATAGATTAGCAACATTTTAAGACACATAAAATTTGTACTTCATTTCCCTGAAACTCCTTAGTGGAATATATATTTTGGGTCAAACAAAGGTCAAAACTTAAATAAGCCCATACTCATCATGTGGAAGCTTTGAACAATACTGGTGGAGCAATGAGATACTATATGCCGAACTGACTGAGGCACCGGATGAATCAACTCTGAATGTTTTTTCTACAGGGATGTCGTATGTCTCACTGGATGTTCTGTCAGTAATTTCTGTATTCATTCGGAACTCATCTTTCTCAAAACCATCAATAATGGCTAATTCCTTCTCATTTCCACTGCAAAAATAAGATTCCATAAATAACCAGAAGGACGGATTTGCATAGATTCCTTTTAATATCTCTAAATTGTAAAGATACCTGTCAACCAAAAATGCATATTCTGAACGAGGCATGCGTGCACGGCCTCTTGACTGTATAAAACTGGCAACAGTTTCTGGAAGATCGAACCGTATGACAAGGCAACATGTCTGAATATCAAGTCCTTCTTCCCCCACACTGGTGGCAACCAGTAAATTCAGCTGTGAACATTGTAATCCAAATAAACATGTTACCACCACTCAACTTTTTGACAAGCTAGGATATATATTACATAAATAAGCCAGTAACAAAATTATTTTTATATGTATTTAAGTTTCATTTCCTAACACCAACTATGCTTGGAATACATGCAGAGAAGTAAAAGACAATTTATATTATCTCCAATAGTGTTTGAAGGTTCTAAAAACGGAAATGAAGTGAAAGAAAATGTTAAAAAGCATGAGGACGCAGACTAGATATATTTATTTCCTTAAACCCATACTTTTAACCCTTTATGTGCCATAAAATGCCATTTTGCCTTCCCCAAAACAGACACCCTTCTCTCTCAACCCTCTCTGCTCATCTCTTCGCATCTTTCACCCTATCTATCGACCCTCTGTTTGCATCAAGTCACCTACATCCTTTCCCATCACGCTTGACTTTCTCTGTTGTGGTTGGTTGGAAGCTATTGCACTCCTTGCTAGAAGCCTATGTTTTACAATCTTGCAAACCCCCTCCCGATCCTAGATGGGCTCTTGACCTTAACAACATTGCTGGCCAGAAGATAATCTTTTGTTGTAAATTCTTGATTTCCTTCCATTCCCGCAATCAATGTTATTCGATTATTTTATATTGATAACGAATGCATATATGTAGTTTATAGGTGCCCTATAAAGAAAAAACTTTTGAAGATACTTATATATTAATGGCTGTAATTAATACTATGGTGAATATGAACTTGTGCTGAGACAGTGACACAATTACAGCACACCCTTAACTGTGTTTGCCTTCTAAAGTGAACCACAAAAAATGATAGCCATGAGCTATAGAGTGACCATTTCAAGACCAAGAAACTAATGTGGGGACAAGAACTACACCCCTATTATTAGTCATTATAAATAAGCATACATGTGCAGTAGTATGGCTTAACTCTTTACTCATCAAACTGAATAAAAAATTAGCATACAAAATCTTACAAACTATTCAATTCTCACAATAATATATTTCAAAGTTAACGAGTGAAATACAAAAATAATTACTACCTCTCCAGAGCGAAACTTCTCAACAATTGCACTCATGGTCTTCCGTGACATAATCTTTGCTCCAGAATGGACTCCTACAAGAAAACCGCTCTTCCATTGCCTTAGAAGCTCGAGCTTCTGTAGTATGTAAGACAGAGATCTTGCAGTCACAATTCTGTTGACAAAAACTATACACTTCATGTTCTGCTGCAACCTGAAATTGGAACATTTGATCAGAATGTATAAATCGATTTCATAATCAAGCCATAGTTAGTCAAATTTGGTTATATACATTAGACATATGCTATATAAAAACATGTCTGAAAAAAATTGTTAAAGAAACCAACCTGAAACTGGTCAGTATCCCAATGAGGCGTAGTAGCTTTGCAGAGAGAAAGGGCTCTTTTAATATTTCCAAAGAAGATGGATCAGATACGCTGTCACCTACAGAATCGAAAAATAAAACAAAAAACATCTAAGTATAATATATACATCCTAAAAGAACTCTGATCTAACAAACAATGCATCAATGAAATAAAGCATCCCAGTTCCCATCCTAGCTCAAGAAACGTCTCTGCCGCCATATCACAGCGAAAACCACTAAACCGCCGCAACCTCCTTATGTGAAATCTCTTTAATTGATTCATCTACTTAACTTAGCACAAAATCGAAATAAAAAAATAAATTCAGAACTGACCTTTATTAATCAAGGAAATCACACTCGATGTTGAAATAAAAGTGTCACTGACGAACGACCAAACAAAGGCCATTGTAGTTAACATGAAATTGAAATCATCACCAACGAATAAAATCAGACCGCAACGAAGCAGCATTGGTTCGATTTGGGTTGATATTTGACGGTGGGAGGAAATAGCCGCGAAAAGTGAAAGGGTTGTAGTTTGTTCGAAACCCTAATGTGAAAGTGATGATGTGCAGCAATGAATTGTACTTGTATGCTTTGTTTGGATGAGAAAAGAGGATTTCACTTGTGTGACATAATGTCACGTGACATTGGCCAATTGAAGTGTGACACGTGGCAATATGTGTCACATACTTGTGTGACATTGGCCAATTTTTTTAAACATAAAAATATGTGAAAGAGAGAGAGTAGTCGAATTGGCTTATGTGTCACAGCTGGATTGACCAATGTCATGTAGCATTCCCTCCTCAATGGTACACAAGTGGAGTCCGAGAAAAGAAGGTAGAAAGAAAGAAAGTAAGAGGAAAGAATGTTGAAGGAATGAAAGTGAGTAGAAAGTGAGATAATTTTTTGGTTGTTTGGTAGGAGTGAAAGTGAGTAAATTGTGAGAGGAAAGAAAGATGTATATTTAGAAAATGACATAACTACCCTTATATAAGAAAATGAGATATTAATGTTAATATTTTTTTTATATGTATACTAGTATGTATATATTTAGTAAAATGTATATATAGTAAATGACATAACTACCCTTATGTAACATGACTCTAAATGGAATCACAATTAACAGTCCATGGATATAGAAAAAATTATCAAAAGCAACAACTCGGAAATTCTGCAACAGTAATGACACAATTAAAAGACCACCAAGCAATATTATAATACCTGTCATGGATTTGGAAGCAAATAGGTCAGCAGCCTTTGCAAGATATTTATCACATGCAGACTCGTCACTTGAAATTCCTTCTGCCTCAACTAATGCATGCCTCTCAGAATGATCACCGCTCAAAAGAATACGGGTAGCCTTGGAAGGTGAACATGAAAATTAAAGAAGGAAAAAGAACAAAATTAAAACAGCAAGTTCTGAATTAAAACAAATAGAGATAAACAACTGACAAGCTAAAATATTATGTAGGAAATCAAACTTAATCTAAAAACTCACCATAAGTACCATTAAATTAGATAACATATACAGTAAGATATAATAGTATAATAATTACATAATGCATAGTCAATATTTAAGCAATAAATGTTTTCAATATCTTGTCACCTTTGCATTTTTATGGTTTTGAATAAGAAAAATTACGTAGTTGTAAGTATAATTATAGATATTATTCCTCATTGCTCCCTAAATTTCCATACTCGCCCCCAACAATAAATCAGAAATAGATTAAAGCTATGGAAAGCATATTCTCTTAGATATGAGAAGAATAAAAATGGCATTAACTATTACAACCTAAACAACGAATGTAGAAGGCACGCCACGAACAAAACAAGAGCCCCAAAACAACTAGTGAAGAAGAGAAGACGAAACAGCATCTAAGGTAGGTTTCTGCTTTCAAGAGGCAATTTAAACAAGCCGTGCCCAGTAACAAAAAACAGTGCACTCTGTATAATACTAGTACAATAAAAAGTGTACTTGCAGACACCAATAGACACCATGAATGATAATAATAATCTTTTTTTCAATAGCACATATATGCCTTGTAATCAAATCCATGAGTTTTACCTGCAATGCTCCCCAAATGCCAAGACTTCTAAGACAAAAGACCACATTCTCATGCACCCTGTTGAGAAGTTTCTTTGTGCTCATCCGCTTCTGGTGATCTTCTATACTCCTACCAAGGGTTTCTATGCACTGCTAACATGAAATAAAGCAGTCATCAGGTAAACCTTGTTCACCTAATCATCTTACAATCCATAACAGACAACAAAAGTGTACCTGGCATTTAATCTCCTCAATTTTACAGTACAAGCTAGTTTCCATACTTGCAGTCGAACTATAATGGTATATACGAACTGCAGGACTGGTCACAAAAGATTGCAATGCCTCATCGTCAACTGAGTATACCTACAAACAATATCCAAATAATTAAGATAAGCAACAAAGCCCAACATCTAAACAGAACGACTAGGTAATCATTCACAAGAACTCTTGATCAATATATCGGCTTCACCCATGTTATCAATGGAAAGAACATTTGCTTTCTTGCACACAGGACAATAAGGCAAAAGTTTGACACCAGATTTATAGGACAATCTACGAATGATGCTCTCGAAGTTAAGCTATTTGACATATGAATATTGCTAGCAACACACGCTTTTCAATTATTAGTTAAAATTTATTTGGGACCCACATGATTCGGTGGAACCCGTATGAATTTAGACCAATATAAGAGAGAGTGTTGGGAAATGTGTGTAAGAGAGTGGATTGCTGGCACTCCTCTTTGGCATATAATGCTATGCAAACCTTACCTTAGCATCAAGCATTTGTTCAAGACTATTAATGCTTTTTGGTAGATTTGCTTCAGTAGAAGCACCTGAAAATGAAAACATGTTAAAGTTCAGAAACTGGACAAGGAATTCACTTATTTATAGTAAACTTCAGCACTTCTAGCATTCAGCAAAGGCACTTTATCTCCAAGAGTACACATAAAACAATAAGCATCAAAATAAAGAATACACTATCAACAATGTAGCAAACTATGTTTATGGTAACACCCTCGAAGAACTGGTCAGATATAAGAATGACAAAACATTCGTACTGTTGAATTTCAGAGATAGGGGGAAAAGAATGAACTTCATATACCTATTAAGTATTAAGCAAGCTCCTCTATAAGGGATACAGAGGCCACTATAGCATTTGTGGTTATAGTGGATGCTACGGGCACAACAGAAAACAAGTAATTTTTGGAGTTTTCTTTCTTTTTTTTTAGCCATAAAATTTAAAAGTCAATCTGAAGAGTCACACTCCATTCACGTATAATCATACTCTTTCGTAGATAAGAGGATTGTGCTCTGCATCCATCCATGTCTACCTCTAACGACTCACGAGTCTCGGGTGAGTCTCATACTTAGATAACAATAGTCTCCTTTTTCTTCCTTTTTGTTTTTCCACATCATTCACAATTTTTATTCTTGACTTGCTACCGATTTCATTGCCAAACCATTGATTTTATTTTTTATTATTATTTCAATTTTAACTTTTCAACTACTGTTCTCAACCTCTACCCAGGCGTCTCTTCAGCTTCCAAATTGTCAATTGCAACTTCACCATCTATAGCCAAACAACGAAGACTATAGACACAGAAAAGGCCACCTTTGACAGATCGATGGCAGCTAACAGATTGTGACAATGTTGCATTTGAATTCTGGAAAAAAATTGTTGTTTTTCTATACTAAAAATAAATGTCTCTCAAACTGTGTAAGAGGTCATCGGGTAAAGGAGTGAAAAAAGTAGGCTAATTAGTATTGGAGTGTATTAAACGAGTGTGTCAGAGGGTGTGACCCTAGCATTTATCATAACTAATTTATTTCAACTGTTGTGACTTTCGCGATTTTTCCGCAATGCTATAATGCTATCTTAGAGAATTGATCTTTTTCTTTAATGAAATAGGGTTAATGCTTTGTCTTTGGTAACAAATCACATCATAACACACTATATTCAGAGTCTCTGAACTTTTCCCTCCTTCCCTACCAAAATCCTAAAACATCAAGAATATCAAAAATAATTAAGTCAGGAAAAAGTCGTAGCAAGTTTTTGAAGATAAACATTATTACTTTACCTTTTCCTACAACAGGGGAAGCAGTCATGCCAAATATACGGGGAACCTTTGTGGAATTATTTTTGTAGAAGACCTAAAAAATTGCAAAATCAAAACATTGTGATCGTGAAATTAAAAAGAAACTGGAAATGGAAAGGTTTTTTATTCATAAAAATGTGTAACGTTCTCATTATGAATGTATTTGACAAAAGCGAAACATACTTTCATGATTTCTGCATAAGGATGACTGCTTTTGACTTGAGCATGATGGCATTCATCGAAAATCAAAAGTGCAATCATCTCCATCTTGATGAAACAATGAGATAAGTTGTGAAGTAATATTTGTGGGGTCATGACAAGAACCTGAGAGGGGAAAAAACAAGAACACGGTTCAAATTTAGAATTAGCAAACACCGTTGGATGAAAATTTAACTCAACAGATATATAGATCCCGATATATTGATTTGATTGCCTGGATGGAATTAAATAGTTTTCCACCAACTTTCATTCAACAGATTTTACTTCAAGTTGTTATAACAGCAACACATAGAAAAATAATACAATCAACATGATTTAACTACCAATGTCACCTCATTCTGTTCAATCTCCTCCTCCCAGTGTTGATGAGATTTTGTGCCCTTGGAACTCCCACAGTAAGTTCCAACTTCAAAATCAGTAGAGTCAGATATCACCTTTGCTTGCTATAGATAAATAAAAAAAAATAGGCTTCAGAAGACACACATTGGAATGACCAACAAGCTCAAATTAGTTAAAACAAAAAAATTCAAAGAGATATTGTTAAATATACAAGAACAAATCAATTCATCAGATTCGCGCATTAATTGACAACACCGCACAATAATTACTCGACGGGATCAAGGAAAATTTAACACCGTCCAAATCACAAGAATTTCAATCATAATGCAAAATC